>JYMV01050463.1_pt1 | contig 227120 bp, 188 predicted proteins | sample 338911 | NCBI WGS metagenome assembly JYMV01 (sample SAMN03354496, study PRJNA234377) | hydrothermal vent metagenome | biome: Deep sea; feature: Hydrothermal plumes at the Eastern Lau Spreading Center, Western Pacific Ocean; material: Seawater | place: Tonga | collected 2009 | depth 2000 m m
TTCTCCTCAGCAAACTCAACTCGAAGAGGCCCAGCAGCCCCAAAAGAGAAAAAGTCAACAATGGCGCCCCGAAGAGCGAACTGACCGGGAGCGCTAACAGCAGGGGCTTGTTTCATTTGCCAACTCAACAGAAGAGAAACCAAAGCTTCGCGGCTTTTCAGAGAAGAGAGTTTAATACTGTCTTCAGGACCACCAAACAGACTAGACCAGACAAGGCGATACCGGTGCTGGGGCACAATAAGCAAAGGTGTCTCACCAGTAGCAAAAAGATTTAAAACGTGAAGATCTGCACCAGTAAGATGTTCTTCTTCCCCAGAACCAACAAAAGCCAACGCCAAACCAGGCGACAAAGCCGCCAGGGACTCATAAAGCTTCTTTTGAACAGAATAATCGTCAACCACAACAACACATTTTTTTGTTTTTGAACGAGCCAGAGCGATAAAAAGAAAAGGCAACAAGGAACCATGAACGTTGGTGTATGGAGTCCGAAACGAAGGCTTATCACCGCCAAGCTCGCAAAGCCGGCGGGTAATTGACCGCACAATCTTGTTAAGTGAAACCGTAGGCACCGTTTCACGTGAAACAGTCATTCTCGAGCGACCAAGAGGACCGCAAGCGCCGCAACGTCAGAGGGAGAGACACCTGAAATGCGTGAGGCCTGTCCTAACGTTTCAGGCCGAACAATATTGAGTTTCTCTCGGGCCTCGGAAGAAAGGGCATTGCACTCATTAAATTTAAAAGAAGCTGGGATGTGGGAAGACTCATTTTGAATTAACTTTTTAATCAGGGAGTCTTGACGACGAATGTAACCCTCATATTTAATTATTGTTTCCAACTCATCAAGGAGGTCTTCCTGTTGTTCTTTAGAGAAGCCACGCAAATCCAAAGAAAGGACCCCCTCATCAATTAACATCTTTAAGCTAACGGTAGGCCGCCGAAGAAGCCCAGCCAAAGAAACCTTCTCCGGGGCGGGAGTTTCTTTAATAGAAGAGAGAAAAACATTCGTGTTATAAAGCTCAGGTCGAGAAGTTTGTATTGTTCTAGTACTGTTGTTAAGAAAACGTGATTTTTTACAAACCAAATTAAAGCTAGCATCATCTAAAAGCCCAAGGCGATAACCAGTCTCCGAAAGGCGCAGATCTGCGTTCGTATGCCGAAGCAACAACCGATATTCGGCACGAGCAGTAAACATGCGGTAGGGCTCCAAAGTATCCTTTGTAACAAGATCGTCAATCAACACCCCCAGATAAGCCTCATTGCGACGGAGAACCAACGGATCTTTTTCAAGAAAATACATAGCAGCATTAATCCCAGCAATCAAACCCTGGGCAGCAGCCTCTTCATAGCCAGAAGTACCATTAAGTTGACCAGCAAAGAAAAGTCCTTGAAGGTCTTTTGTTTCAAGAGAGGCTTTTAGCTGAGACGGCAGAAAAAAATCATATTCGATAGCATAGCCCGGCCTGTAAAAGGAGACGTTTTTTAAACCAGGGACCGTCCGGAGGGCCAGCAACTGTGCTTCCTCAGGAAGACTTGTTGAAAAGCCATTTGTATATATTTGGCTAGACCCCAACCATTCCGGCTCTAGGAACAGGTGGTGACTGTCCCGTTCTTTAAACCTTACAACCTTGTCTTCAATAGAGGGACAGTAGCGAGGACCAACACCCTTAATCTCGTTACAGTACATGGGAGAATCAGAAAGGTGATCCAAAATAATCTCGTGTGTCAGCTGGTTGGTCTGAGTTGTATGACAAGCTATGTTTGGTGGGTTGAAGCCACCCGTGCGAAAAGAAAAAGGTCTTGGGTTTTTATCTCCAGAGAACGGATGTACAGCGGCCCAATTTATTGAGGCCCTCCGAAGGCGTGGCGGCGTACCAGTTTTCAGCCTTCCGTGAGCAAAGCCGAGGGAAGCAAGAGACTCAGTAATGCCATCAGAGGCCTCCTCTCCCATTCTACCAGCACGAATTTTTCTCCTCCCCACATGAATGAGACCATTAAGGAACGTTCCACAGGTTAACACAAGGGAGCGACAACCAACCCGAATTTCATCACCAACAGTAATACCAACTACCTCACCGTTTTTGCAGAGAACCTTGCGCGCCTCTCCTTCTAGGGTGTGGAGATTTGGTTCTGATTGAACCACAGAAAGAACAAGCCGCTCATAAAGCTTTTTGTCTATTTGTGCTCGAGGAGACCAAACAGCCTTACCCTTGGATTTGTTTAGCATTTTAAATTGAAGTCCAGCAGAATCAGCGAGAAGCCCCATTTGTCCGCCAAGTGCGTCAACCTCCCTCACAAGGTGTCCCTTTGCAAGGCCACCAATAGCCGGGTTACAAGACATTCGCCCCAACACAGAAAGATCCAAAGAAACAAGGGCGGTCTGCAGGCCTAAGCGGGCGGCTGCGAGGGCCGCCTCAACACCAGCATGACCACCACCAACGACCACCACGTCGTAATTTTTCTTTAGAAACATGGTTTCACGTGAAACATTATTTGCCTATACAAAAGTTTGAAAAAATATTATCGAGAATATCATCAACGGTTGTAATGCCCAAAATTTCATCAAGATGAAAAAGCGCCCCCCGGAGCTCAACGGCTAAGATTTCAGAGGATTCGTTGGAAGAGATAACATAGAGAGCACGCTCGAGAGACTCCGCCACCCCATCAAGGGCAAGCTTGTGCCGGGCATTTGTTAGAACCACCCCCCCAACAAGAGCTGAACGCTGAACAAACCTCTTGTAGATGGACCTTAGCAAATCATCGACCCCATCACCACACAGGGCTGACGTTATTGAAACATTGGGGAACATTGAAAGCCACTGTTCGGAAGGGCCATTGTTCAAGAGATCACATTTATTTAAAACATGAATGACGGGACGTTGGTTATCAGAGTTAATAATGTCCTTTTTTACAGCTGTTTTGGGTTGAGAAATGTCCACAACATTTAAAAGAAGATCGGCCTTATTTACATAATTTCGTGTGAAGTCCATTCCACGTCCCTCGACAGCACTGTTGGGCTTCCCGAGGCCGGCAGTGTCTACCAACCTGACAGGGAAGTTGTTGATTAGGAAAGGAACCTCAACAGCGTCTCGTGTTGTGCCCGGATTTTCCGAAACAATAGTTCTTTCCTCGGATAGGATCGCATTCAACAAACTTGACTTTCCAACATTTGGTTTCCCTACAAGTGCAACCAAAGCACCACGATGCAGAACCTTTCCTGTTGTATAGGTTGAGAGAACCTCTTTTGTTTGGGATAAAACAAGGGAAACAAGGGCAGCCTTGTCTTTTTGCGGTGTTGGTTTTATTTCATCGTCAGTGAAGTCGAGCTCAGCCTCTAAAATGGTGACAAGCCCAAAAAGAGAACTCTTAAGCTTTAACACAAGGTCTGAAAATCTACCAGTTAAAATTTTATAGTTAACCTCTTTGTCCATTGAGGATTCTGACATAATAACACCAGCAACAGCCTCAGCCTGACACAAGTCTATCTTGCCGTTCATAAAGGCACGCCTTGTAAACTCACCTGGGTGGGCAGGAACACAACCTAAAGAGAAACATGCGTCTAGTAGTTCGTTGGCAACAACAACACCACCATGACAAGAGAGCTCTAAAACGTCCTCACCCGTATAAGAATGTGGTGAAGGGAAAAAGGTGAGAACACCTGAATCAATTTCAAGACCCCGGGGAGAAAAGAGGGGCGTATATAGGGCGTATCTTGGCTTAAAAACTTCTTTTCTTTTCCTACTCAATTTTTGCGCGACCGAGAGAGAATTAGGACCACTGATTCGTACGACAGCTATTCCGCTAATACCAGCAGGTGTTGCGAGAGATGCAATTGTTGAGCTTAAACTGGAGGAGAGAGTACTAACCGAAGAAATCACGCCTTCTTTGTAGAAACATTTACCACCCCTGTGGGGTGGATCATATATTTTTGTTGAAGAATTGTCAAAACGTTAAAGAGCGTATAGTAAAGGTTAAGACCTGACGGAAATTGGTTGAAAAGAACAACAAAAAAGACAGACATAAACTGAGTCATCATCTTCTGTTGTGGGTTGGCCTGAGTGGTTGACATTTTTTGTTGTATAAACATGGAGACACCCATTAGAAGGGGCAATAGGCTAATCTGGTTTCCATAAAGTGGAAGAGAGAAAGGGAGGGGGATTAGGGCGTCAGGCTGAGAAAGATCATCTATCCAAAGAACAAACGGGGCGCCCCGAAGCTCAATTGTTGACCTAAAGACAATAAAAAGGGCGAACAAAAGGGGCATCTGAAGAAGCATAGGGAGACACCCACCAAGAGGGTTTGCGCCACGCTCTTTATACATTTTCATTGTTTCTTTATTAAGCCGCTGGGGGTCTCCCTGGTATTTGTCCTTGAGCTTCATAAGTTCAGGCTGAAGAAGTTGCATCTCTTTCATGGACTGATAACTTTTTTTGGTTAGGGGGTAGACCACAATTTTAACAAGCACTGAAAAAACGATAAGCACCACACCATAATTAGGAATGAAACCATAAAAAGCCGTTAAAAGAAACAGCACGCCCCGACCGATGCCACGTATGGGAGCAAGGCCAAAGCTCATAGTGTTCTCAAGCCCCACGTTAAGGGACTTTAAACTATTATACTGTAGAGGCCCGAGATAGACAATAGCAGCTGAGGGAGCAGCGGATGAGAAGCCAACAGACAGGTTGTATATGGGTGCTTTGCTGTTGCCATTGACAAGAGGGGTTGTTCTGGTTCTCCCACTTACTTCTCCGTAATTACTAATAGAGGTAGGGACGATAGCGACAGTAAAGTATTTTGACCTGATGGCGGCCCAATCCGTTCTGCCTGTTGAAGAGACAACATTTCCGTCCTTGCCGTTGTGCTTGGTTACCTCCCGACCTTGGGAAAGATTGGCGGCGTAGAAAGATGCCTCATCGCTCTTGTTGGGCTCTGTGGATGGAAGGCCTCCATTCCAAACAAGTGTGAAGCGTTCTTGAGACATCATGTCGCGGCCAACACTTTGTAGGTCCATGGTTAAACCGATGGTATAACTATCAGGATTAAACGTGAGGGTCTTGTTTATAATCTTCCCATCTATTGTAGATGAAAAATCTAGAGACCTGCTTTCATCCATTGCAAAGACAGTGTCATTTAGAGAGTAAGGGTCAGATAATATCCAAGCGTTGTCAAGGATTACGTTTTCACCCGTGAAATCCTTGAATTTGATTAAAAGATTGTCCCTGTTGATTTCGTCCACAACAAGATTAACAAGAGAGGAATCATTTAACATGTAGTTTTTTAACACAAAAGACACTAGGGAACCACCTCCCCGGGAGGAGACACCAGCCACATAGAGAGGAGTCTTCACATATACTATTGTTTCTTCAAAAGCTGTTTTTATCGGCCAGCCTGGGCTTGCAGTGACCACACCTCCGCGTAAAGCTTTCGGGGTTGACAAAGCCGATTTTTCTGGAGAGGTATTATTAGGAGCTGCCGCCTCTTCCTGTGGGGGTGGTGGAGCAAGACCAATCATTTCATAGTAATAGGGCATAGCCATCAGGATGAGGGCGATAAACAGGAAGGCAAAAATGGTTTTCTTGTCCATCAGTCTGGGACGGGATCCTCTCCATGGGTGCCCCATGGGTGACAGTTGGAAATTCTTATGAGAGTCAACATCATGGCCTTACCTGGAGAGTGCTTTTGAAACGCTTCCAGTGCGTAGTTAGAGCAGGACAAGGAGAAGCGACAGGTGGAGGGAAAAAGTGGAGAAAAGACAAACTGATATGCTTGAATTAGAAACCGGGCCAAAAGTGATAAAACAATCGAGGGTAATCGGACAGCCCAACGAGAGCAAGAGCAGAGGGCTAACCGAAACCGTTTTAGGGAGGTCGGCATAAGACTATCGTGTTGAAAATTAAAAAGTGTGGTTAGGCCGAGATCTTCTTTCTCCCCTTACTTCGTCTGCGACGAAGAATGCGTTTTCCACCAGGAGAGGAAGAACGGGAACGGAAACCGTGCTTCTTTTTCCGCTTCCGGTTACTCGGTTGATAAGTCCTTTTCATGATACACCATTTTAAAGACGTGGAAATTAACTATTATAGAAAACCTCAGCAACCACTCCTTCAAGTTTACTGCCTGTGTACTGATTATACCAAAAAACAATTTTTCCGCTTGATATCAGAGGAGAGAAAGGGATAAATTTAACCTCCCCCACAGTGTGGATAAGTTGTGGATAAAACTATTTTAACAGCATCAGATTTATGGACAAATTTGTCAGGAGAAGTCCAATCTTCTATTAGTAAACAAACTTATGCAACATGGTTTGAACCGATTAGAGCGGTTAGCTTAGACGAAAACAGCTTGACACTAGAAGTCCCTAGCAAGTTTTATTATGAATGGATCGATCGTCATTATCGAAGGATGCTATTGTCAAAACTCAAAACTGCAACAGGAAAAGATCTAAAAGTCCGTTATAGTGTCGTTGTGAGTGAACCTGGCAACGGTGAGTTTCCAACAGAGCCAGACACCCTTGTTGAACAAAGAGGTTCGGGTCAGAACTATGATAGTGGAAGCAGGCTGAACAAACGCTACACTTTTGATAGTTTTGTGGAAGGATCAAACAACCAGCTGGCCAAAGCGGCCGCTGTTTCAGTTGCAGACTCGCCAGGACAGACATCATTTAATCCACTGGTTGTTTACGGTGGCGTTGGTTTAGGAAAGACACACCTTCTTCAAGCCATTGGGAACAAGGTCTTGCAGCGGTTGCCGAGGCCACGAGTTCATTATACCACTAGCGAAAAGTTCACTCTTGATTTTATTACAGCTATTCAAAACAACAACAGCGCCCCGTTTACGGAGAGACACAGAAAAGTAGATGTTCTACTGGTGGACGACATTCAGTTCTTGCAGAAAAAGGAGCAAACCCAAGAACAATTTTTTCACACTTTTAACGATCTTTACCAAAGAGGAAAGCAAGTGGTTTTAACAACAGACCGTCACCCGAGTGAGCTATATGGACTAAAGGACAGGTTGCTTTCCCGTTTTAAATCAGGGTTAATTGTTGATGTTCAAGCACCAAATCTTGAAACACGCATCGCAATCCTTCAGAAAAAAGCAGAAGATGACAGTTTAGAAATTCCCTACGAAATCATAGAGTTTATCGCCACGAATATCCGCACCAACATCCGGGAGATGGAAGGGGCCCTCATCAAACTATTAGCATATTCATCGCTGTCACATTCGGACATTACCATGTCTCTGGCCAAGCGGGCTCTTCGTGAAACATTGGGCCGCCCCGGGACTAAAACAGTATCCATTGAAGACGTGATACAAAGTGTTAGCGAAGCCATGGATGTACCTGAGAAAAAACTTGTAGGGCGAGGCAGGAAAATGGATGTGGCCAGAGCTAGGCAGGTGGCCATGTACCTGTCCCGGGAAATTGTGGGCACTTCTCTGGAAAACATAGGGATGCACTTTGGTGGGCGCGATCACTCCACTGTTATACATGCTTGCCGGGCAGTGAAGGGCAAGATGAAAGAAAAGGCAGATTTTTGTCGCAGGGTTGACGGAATTCGCTCACAGCTCGAATTCTAATCTATAGTTTCAACATCTTTATTTTTTCGTGCAATTGGACTAAATTTGTACGCTTTTTGTACTCATGTTCTTAACGAAGCGACAGAAAGAAATTTTTGACTACCTGAGAGGATATATCTCAAGGCATGGCTATGCACCCACCTTTGATGAAATTGCTTCAAGTTTCGGGTTTACATCAAAAGGCACCGTCTATAAGCACATTCGGGCGCTAAAAGAGAAGGGGGCCATTCGTCACGAGTGGAACAGAACTCGTTCCATTGAACTCCACCCAGCCGATTCCTCCTTCAACACCCTTGAAGTGTTAGGAATGGTAGCTGCCGGAAAACCGATTGATGCCATTTCAAACCCGGAGGTCATTGAGGTTCCCGCATCATTTCTCCGGCGCGGAAAACACTATGTTCTAAAAGTGTCAGGTGATTCCATGATAGAAGAACACATTCAAGATGGCGACTTTGTCATTGTACAAGAAAAAATTGAAGCTCAAAACGGTCAGACTATTGTGGCGTTAATTGACGATCAGGAGGCAACCATAAAAAAACTTTATCTCCGCAATGATGAGATAGAATTAAGACCAGCAAACAGAACATTAGATCCTGTGATATACTCAGTGGACAGGGTGAGAATACAGGGCGTGGTGGTTGGTGTTATGCGGAAATACAACGGAGAGTTGTTATGATTGAAGTTGGTGAAACAGTAGACAATTTGACATTGTTAGACCATAACGGCGAGCATAGAAGTCTGGAGACCTCCAGGAAAAAGGTGATTTTTTGTTTCCCCAAAGCAAGCACTCCAGGATGAACGATTGAAGCGACTGAGTTTCAGTCGATATTGAAAAGGTTTGAAAGGAGAAATGTTGATGTTTATGGTCTGTCCGCTGACCCGCCCAAGGCTCTGAAGAAATTTGTGGTTAAATGTGGTCTCACCTACCCGCTTCTAAGCAATGAAAACCACATGATGCTAGACAAGTTGGGTGTGTGGGGAGCCAAGAAAATGTACGGGAAGCAATATGAAGGTGTCATGCGGGGTACCATCGTTCTAGATGAAAACAATGTAGTTATTCACACCTTCCCAAAAGCCTCGCCAAGAGGTCACGCTGAGGAAGTTGCTAAGACTCTTGCAGTATAATTGATGAAACTGATTACAGAAGAGAGTCAGCTTCTTGTGATTGATGTGCAGGAGAAAATATTTGCTGTCATGCAAGAACAGGAACAGACTAAGAAAAATATCTGTCGGCTTATTAAAGGTATCAGAGTTTTGGGTATTCCCATCAATTGGACCGAACAGTACCCGGCCGGGTTGGGCCCCACAATGAGCGAGGTAGCTGCGGCCCTGAACAGCACGGAAAGAATGGAAAAGATAACATTCAGTTGCTTGGGTGATAATATTGTATCGGAAAAGATAAAATCTTATGAGAAGAGACAGATTTTGGTCTGCGGAATTGAGACACATGTCTGTGTTTATCAGACCGTACAGGATCTGCTGATAGAAGGTTACGAGGTGCATGTCGTCACTGACGCTGTCATGTCACGACACGAGTCGAACCACAATCTCGGCCTTCAAAAAATGGGAGCCCTGGGGGCTAATATGACCTCGGTAGAAATGGCTTTATTCGAACTACAGCAGGTAGCCAGCGGTGACAACTTCAAGGCTATTGCGAGCATTATAAAATAAACTTTACCTTCCCTTTTTATTTTGACATAAAAGTTGTCCTGTGAGTAAAACCATCAAACAATTTATTCCTGTGAAAGAATCAGGAGGAATTACCGAATATCGGCATAAAAAAAACGATCTCACCGTCCTGCTGCTAGAGAACCACCACGCCCCTGTTATTACCTTTATGGTTACCTATCATGTGGGTTCCCGGAACGAGGCTATTGGCCACACGGGATCGACACACCTTTTAGAACATCTTATGTTTAAGGGATCAAAACAGTTTAATAAAGAGGGGGGAACAGCCATTTGGAATGTACTTCAGGATGTGGGTGCCATGATCAACGCCACAACCTGGTTCGATCGAACCAACTATTTTGAGCTGTTGCCAAAAGAACACTTGGAAAAAGCCATGGAAATAGAGGCCGACAGAATGAGAGGTGCGTTTATTAAAGACGAGGACAGACAGTCAGAAATGACTGTTGTAAGAAATGAGTTCGAGCGCGGTGAAAACGATCCACATGAGGCACTAGACAAAAATATCTGGGCGACTGCTTACCAGGCTCATCCGTATCATCATTCCACCATTGGGTGGCGTTCAGACATTGAAAACGTGACGACGGAGCGACTGAAAAAGTTTTACAACACCTTTTATTGGCCGAATAATTCCACTATCTCTGTCATAGGTGATTTTCAGAAAGACGTTGCTCTTACTCTTTTGGACAAACATTTCGGATCGATTCCAAAGCCGTCACACAGTATCCCCCAAATGTATACCAGTGAACCGCCTCAAGAAGGACCCCGGCGGGTCATGGTGAAAAGAGCGGGAGAAATGCCGATTGTGGGCTTAGCGCATAAAACACCCGAAGGTGTTCATGAAGACACTCATACCTTGCAAATCCTCGGGCGCATTCTGGGCCATGGAAAGATGAGCCGCTTCTACAAAAGGTTCATCGATTCCGGCAAAGCTGCTGATGTGAACGTCTGGTCTCACCCTCTTCATGATAATGGCCTTTTTGTTACCTATGTCTTTCTAGCGGGAAGCATCACATGTGAAGAAGCAGAAAAAGGTGTGTTGGAAGAATACGGCACCATTATTGCTAAAGATGTGCAGGAGAAAGAACTTCACTATGCAAAATCTCAGATACGTGCCGAAACCGCATTCACAAGAGACGGATCTTACTCCGTTGCCAGCAATTTAAATGAGGCAATTGCCCTTGGAGACTGGACATTTTATACCACATTCCTTGAAAAGATTGAAAGAGTCACAGTTAATGATGTTAAACGTGTAGCTTCTAAATATCTGAAAGAAGACCAAAGCACCACCGGGTTTTTTATTCCTACTTCACAAGGGCCTAACGCTGAGTAAAAGTTTGGAGCTGGCCCCCAAAATAAAAAGTTCGTCACCGTTAGATGGGCTCAACCTTTATTTCCTGAAAACAGATATTAAAGATGTAATTACATTTCGTGGAAGTTTTCTAGGCGGGGATGTCTTTACAACAAACAATATTGTTGTACCTGAAATAGCAGCCGCCATGTTGGATCTTGGTACACAGAAGCGGGACAAGTTTAAAATAGGAGACGCTCTAGAATCTGTTGGTGCAAAACTTGTATTTACCTCGGGCAGATACCGCGTACACTTCTCAGGTAAATGTCTTAGGGAAAACTTGCCTCTCCTGATCGAGTTGTTGGCGGAGCAGCTTATGATGCCGGCGTATAATGAGAAGGATTTACAATCGATTGTGCAGCGGCGGACAGCGGAAATGAGAAAATCAAAAGAGGACACACGGACTCGAGCCATTGAAGCATTTCTCATGCAACTCTACCCTGAAGGCCACCCAAACCGGGCCATGGGATTGGACCGAGAGATTGAGAACATGGAAAAAGTGACAACCAAACAGTTGCAATCGTTCCATGGTGAAAACTATGGATTAGGGACGGTCCACATCTGTTTTGTGGGTGATGTGGATCACAGAACTGTTGAAAAAGAGATTGCGAAAAGATTTGGAGGATGGAAGGAATCTCCCCTGACCTTGGGAACTGTTGCAAAATCTAAGGCAAACACCATTTACAAGCATCTGTCAGAAGTGGTTCACATTCCGGACAAGACCAGTGCTGATGTGGTAACGGGACACGGGATAGGCATAGATCGAGAGCACGAAGATTATTATGCTGTTATGATGAGCCATTTCATTCTGGGGGGAAATTTTTCGGCGAGACTCATGGCAACGGTGAGAGATAAAGAGGGGCTCACCTATGGGATTCAATCATCTACTGGCGGCGTGGAAGAAGGCAATGACGGCTATTGGTATATCTGGGGGACTTTTGCGCCGGACATCATTGACAAAGCAAAAAAGTCCATGGAGAAACAGCTTAACCTTTGGCTTAGAGGAGGTGTCACTAGAGACGAGCTGGAGGCCAAGAAGACAACCATATCTGGTATGTATCAGGTAGGTCTCGACACAACAGCCGGCATCGCCAACAGAGTTTTGACAACAGTGGAGAGAGGTAAAGAGTTGTCGTTCATGGATGAATATCCCAACCTTATCAATTTATTGACTCTTGAACAAGTTAATGATTCGATCCACGCCTATTGTGATCCCGGCAGGCGCATTACAGTTGTTGCAGGCACCCTAAACGGAACCAATTGAAAACTATGGATGTGATACTCACAGCCGCCGTCACGGTCAACGGCATGATAGCACGCCACCCCACGGAAGTAGTGGACTGGTCAGAAGACTTACAATTGTTTCGGGAGCAAACCATTGGTCAGACAGTGGTTATGGGTTCTAACACAGAATCAACTCTAGCCACAGAGCTTGATGGTAGGGAGGTGGTTGTGATGCACAGGGACATGGATCCTGAGACGGTCATTTCTCAGACCAAGACAGAAAAATGCTTCATCATAGGTGGTGCCCAGACCTATAGTAGGTTTTCTTTGTACTTAACACATATTTTCCTGACGAATCACCCGCATATTTTCCCAAGCGACTCTGTAACGCTATTCTCGAATCTTGAAAAAGAGATTTCACTTTCATACATAAGAAAAGTTGCGATAGACAAAGCCCTTGGAATTTATCAGTTTCAATATCGGGTGATGAGGGTTGATTGAGCTTCCACCAAAAGAGGGTCCGGCAAAGGTTGCTCTTATTGTTTTACACGGATGGGGAGCCAACCAACACGATCTTGTTCCTTTTGTCCAAAGTCTTAGGCTAAAAGGTACTCAAACTTTTTTTCCAGACGGCCTGTTTGAAGTTCCTGGGACCGGAGGCCTTGGAAAAGGGTGGTTTTCATTTCCCTTGAATAAAGATTCTGAACAGGAAAGGATAGAGAGCAGAGAGTTGCTTATCTCTTTAGTAAAGGATGTTTGTGCTAAAGGATTTGCCTTTAAAGAGATTGTTCTTCTCGGTTTTTCTCAGGGTGCCGGCATGTGCTTGGATATTATGCTACACTTAGAAAATTCGTTAGGTGCCGTTGTGGCCCTGAGTGGTTTTCTTATGGAAGGGGAGGATGTGAAGCGACGTGAAAACATGCCTATAGAGAGCCCAATTTTTGCTGCACACGGATTGTATGACCCTATATTGCCATTGCACCGGTCGAAGGAATCACTTCACTTATTAAAGGAAATAGGATTCAGCCTCACCTGGAGGGAGTATCCTATCGCCCACGAGATTTCGCAGGATGAGGCGCGAGATGTTCGCCAGTTTCTACAGGAAAACAGTCACATAACCGGAAATCCTTGATTGCAATAAAGACAATTGGTATTATATAATATTAGGAAGTAGAAATATTATTGAAGGGGGAATGTAATGAATAAGATGGCAAGACTACTGTGTGCAACCTTCATTGCGTTGTTTCTTGTGGGCTGCCCGATGAAGCAGACTGTTGGTGGAAAAACAATAAAAATTTCGGCGACGGGCGACCACTGCATTAATGATCCTAAATGTCATAACCGATGGCACTGGGCAATTCCACCTGTTGCTCATGCGGATCCAGGTGATGTGCTTGTTTATGAAACCAGGGATGCTCTGGACAGTCCGTTTACTGAGGAGTCAACCCCGGCCGATGTAGCGGGAGCAAATCTGAACGTGGTACACCCACTGACGGGCCCTGTTTACATCAATGGTGCGGAGCGAGGCGACGTCTTAGCGATAACGCTTATAGACATTGAGCCAGGCCCCTTTGGTTATACGGTGATCGTTCCAGGCTTTGGTTTCCTAAGAGATCTCTATCCAGAGCCACACATTGTACGTTGGAACCTGGACAGGGTAGCCGCCACCTCAATAGACATGCCAGGAATACATGTTCCTTTTGCTGGATTTATGGGGACTGTTGGTGTTGCACCTGGACCTGAAGAGGTAGAAAAGATGTATCAACGGGAAACTGCTTTGGCTGATGCCGGGGGATTTGCCCTCCCACCAGAACCAATGGACGCGCAACCATCTGATATCTGTGGCCCGGGAGGTCAACATGCTGAACGTTGTTTGAGGACCGTGCCGCCAAGAGAAAATGGAGGGAACATGGATGTAAAACAGATGCAGGTTGGGACTATCCTCTATTTACCGGTGTTCGTAGATGGTGCACTTCTTTCCATTGGAGATATCCATTATGCTCAGGGAGATGGCGAGGTGTCAGGGACTGCCATTGAAATGAGTGCAATCGTAGAAGTGAGAGTTGAGGTGCTGAAAGGGAAAGGGAAGGATATCACCCAACCTCATGTGGAAGGTCATGATGATCAGTTAAAGAACCTGGCACCAGGATCATTCTACGGAACGGTAGGCTACCCCATTAAGCAGAAGGATAAAGTGACTCCGCAACAAGCCTATCTTGATGGTGAACGGATTGGTGACCTTGAGAATCTGTCAGAAGATTTAACTCTTGCAGCCCGGGATGCTCTACTGCAAATGATCAGTTATTTAGTGAGAGAAAAAAGCCTAACCCGGGAACAGGCGTACATACTTTGTAGCGCCGCAGTTGATCTCAGGATCAGCCAGCTGGTTGACGTACCAAACTTTGGCGTCTTGGCTGTTCTGCCTTTGGAAGTGTTTAAATAGAGTCTTTGCATAGAGAGTGCAAAACGAGAGACCCTCCTTGCGAAAAAGTCACGCGCGCGTCAGTATTTTCTTTTTAATTATTATAGGCTCGGCCAGTTTTCTTTTTGCCCACAGCCCGTATGGTCTCTGGTACAAATGGAGGAAAGATCGACTATTTCTTGTTACCACAGCTTCTGATCCTCAATCTTATCCGATTGGTTTGGAGATTGCGACCGTTCTTGGAGAAGTTCTTCCAAAAAGTGAGGCTATTGCGGTTCGGGCTCCAACGACCCTTGCTGCCCTGAAGCTTCTGTTAAGTCATCAATTTGACGTTGCGCTTGTCCCAATTGATGATCTAGAACTAGCTATACGAGGAGAAGGTGAATTTGTTGAAATTACTCCGTGGCTGAACGGGACGGTATTCGGCAAACAGAAGCTGAAAGGAGGGGCAAAACCGCTAAGAGTAATTTCAGTTTTTGGTACCTACGTACTTATTAGCGAAAATCACTTCTCAGATCACAGAGCGCATATTCTAGCGGAGAAACTTACATCGAAACAAGGGATGTTGAGTTTAGTGTTGAGTGATACACGTGTGATTGGGTTACCGGTGCCTTTGCATGAAGGAACAATAGGCTTTAATGATGGGAGACCGCTTCCCCCGCTCCCACAGGGGGAGAAAAGTTGGCTCTGGTAGTCTATTGAACAAGAAGAGGGGAAAATTAAGATCATACACGTATGAGTGCAGACATACGGAGATCAAACTTTTTATCCTTGGGCTCGCTTCGCCTTTGCTAAGGCCGACTTGGCTTTAGCCCGCAACACTCTGTCCCCTAGGCCATTGATAAGATCCATGTTGCCTTCCAGGGCGGCCCGAACGGCCTGATCTACGACCGTTTCAGGACCGTCTGAACCAGCAGGAGGAGTTGGGGAAGCTTCTTCTTGAGTTTCCGGAGCTAGTGGCTGGTCAGAAGTTTCAGAGACTTCTGGCATTATGCCGGTGCGTTTTGCCTTAACCAGTGCAGATTTCACTTTCGATCTTAATACACGGTCTTTGATACTAGAGATAGCTTCTTCATCTCCACCCATGGCCTTTGCAACGTAGGTGTTGATGAGAGTCCCTTCATCTATTTTCTGAGTGGGTATTGATGGAGCAACCGCCGGCTCAGCACCCAGCGGAAGCGTGTCAGGTGGAACTTCCGGACGTTCACCGGTGCGTTTTGCTTTTGTGAGTGCTGATTTCACCTTTGAGCGAAAGACACGATCGTTGATGGAATTAATGATATCTGTATCTCCATCTAGCCCCCTGAGGATGTATTGATTGATTCGTATCTCCTCAGGGACCTCAACTGCAGGCGCTGATGGAGACGCCACACCTACTTGGGGAGCATCACCGGACAGGAATTGGTTGACCGCTTGTGTTGCATCAGGTGTTGTATTCGGAGGTTTTCCGACCCGCTTCGCTTTTATAAGACCGGATTTGGCCTTTCCGCGAACTACTTTTTCGGAAATGCTATTGAGGATGTCCGTGCCGTCGCTGTAAGCTTTTGCAATAAGGGCATTGATAAAATTGTCATCAAAGACGAACTGAGGTACTCTCGCCGCATCTTCGGCAGTATCTTCTTCATAATCGACCTTCGGCATTATGTTATTTAGATTTCTCAAAACTTCTTTTCCCCGCCAAGAAAACATGGCTGTTGTAAGAAAATTGAGGAGGCTATTGCTTGTGGCTGTGTAGGTTACCTCAACACAGTTTTTATAAGGGTGAAGATTGAACGTTACTAATTCTCTGTTTAGTGGAAAAAAGCGCATCTCCATGGCAAGTTTGTTAGGAGGGTCAATTGAGACAAAACGGCAGCTGTTATAAGGTGCCCCAAAAAAAGGCTGAATTTTAAACCGGCTTCCAACTTCCATTTTGTATTTCAAAAGGGAATGTTTATGTGCCCATCGTTTTGTGTTCTCATTTGTTACACGCAAGCGATGCACCCATGGATACCATGTTTTGTAATTAGCCATATCAGTAAGAGTATGCCAGAGGATCTCGGGATCAGACTCAATATCCAGAGTGGCGGTTGCTATAGCTTGCCGGCGGGCATATTCAGTGGAGTAATCAAGGTCGAGATGCTGATTCGCCCCCGTGCTTCGAACAAAATAGTAGATAAGGAATAAAAGAGAGATGGTAGCCGCACCTACCGCCATATTCTTCTCCAACACAGATTCTTCACAATATTTTCCTTAACAAAGAAGGTAAATCTAATATTCATCATGCCCTTTCTGGTATCACTTTGTCCTTAAGAAAATCTTGACTCTTTTTCTAGCATCAGGTAGAATCACTTATACTTCTTCGGGGAGAAACTCAATATGGACTCAAAACTTCTGTGGCTTACTATATTTGTGAGTGTTTACTGGGCCTATTGTTTGTTTTGGGGTATTAAGGGTGCCCGAAGCGCCCGGACTTCTTCAGACTATTTTCTGGCCGGCCGGTCCATTGGCATTTGGGTCTTTGTCTTGGCTGCAACGGCCACCAGCTTTAGTGGTTGGACTTTTGTGGGTCACCCCGGGAAAATATTTACAGATGGGCTTCCTTATGCGTTTGCTTCCTTCTATGCTTTAACAATTCCGTTTACAGGAGTCCTTTTTCTGCGTCGGCAGTGGGTTCTTGGTCGGGCGTTTAAATACATTACTCCTGGTGAGATGTATAGTGACTATTATGGCGGTAATGCAATTAGGATGCTTACTGTTCTGGTCGCGCTTTTGTTCAGCGTCCCCTATCTCGGTGTTCAGTTGAGAGCTTCTGGAGATTTGTTTAATGTAGTTACTGACGGTCTAGTGAGTGCGAACTTTGGTATGTTTGCCTTGTCTACCGTGGTTGTTATATATGTGGCATCGGGGGGATTGAGATCTGTGGCTTACGTCGACTGCCTTCAGTGTATTTTGTTGGCGTTGGGAATATGCATTTTGGGTGGTTTGGCGATCCATTTTTCAGGTGGCTGGTCTGGCTTTGTTGCCGGCATGGCGGAACATGTAAAAGGCGATTTGACTTCTAACAGTAACTTAACACCGGCTGGACACTCCCCCATTGTTGCCATCCCTGGCAGTATTCAGATGGTGTCGGCCGGTAGCAAAGCTGCGGGAGGGACATGGACAGGTATTATGTGTATGACATACATGTTTGCCCTTATGGGGATTCAATCGTCACCGGCGTTTTCCATGTGGGCCTTCGCGAACAAAACTAGCAAACCATTTCGCTGGCAGCAGGTAGCTGCATCATCAGTAGTAATTGGTATAATTCTTTTTACCTTTACAATTTTCCAAGGAGTTGGGGGTCACGTGCTCATCGCTAACGGCACACTCGAAAGTGCGAACGACAAGAATCTAGTTCCTCAGCTCATTAATCTTATTTCTGACTCATCACCATGGCTGATGGGGCTGCTTACTGTTTGTGCACTTGCAGCCATGCAGAGTACTGGCGCAGCTTATATGTCCACCTTTAGCGCAATGGTGACAAGAGATATATATAAAAGATATGTGGCGCCAGGCGCGACTGATTCTGTACAAAAGAGGGTAGGCCGCATTACAGTTGTCCTTGTGGCAGGAGCCGCACTGGTAGTGGCTGCAAAATCGACTTCAGCCATCGTCATGCTTGGCGGTCTTGCTGTTGCATATGGTTTTCAGATGTATCCAGCACTCATGGGTGTTTGTTATTTCCCATGGTTTACGAGAAAAGGTGTGGTGGCTGGATTGGTGGCGGGGTTGGTGGCTGTTACGCTAACAGACCGAACCTCAGCATGGTTTGGATTACCTTGGGGGGCCTATCCACTTACGATTCACAGTGCAGGATGGGGAATTCTCTTTAATCTCGCTATTGCCGTGATTGTATCAAAAATGACCAACAAAGACCCAAAAGAAAAGGAGGCAAAGGAAAAACGGCACAAATTCCTTCAATTAGTGTCAGGAATTTCACCCGCTCAAAAGAGAAAGGTTTCGTTGGCGTGGATATTAACAATCATATGGTTTTTGGTTGGTTTTGGACCGTTTGCAACGATTGGTAACACACTCTTTTCTAACCCAAATAGCCCAGCCACATGGGTACCGTTTGGCCTGCCGTCACTTTGGGTGTGGCAACTCCTTTTTTTGGTATATGGAATATTTGTTATGTGGTTTCTGGCGTTTAAGGTGGGGTTGTCTGAGCCGGTGGAGCCGGACAAAGTTGAAAGGCTACACAAGGAATACTTTAGCTGAATTTCTTAATATTAACCGTTTACGCAAAAACAGGCGGTGAAACTCTCTGTTCAGTTTTTGCTAGAGAAACTAATTCTAGTTGCATCTCGTCTAATCCTTGGGCAGTAACAAGAGCCTGTCGGAACTTGGCCGCGCCGGGAAATCCTCTGATGTACCACCCAAAATGTTTCCTCATAAGATTCATTCCCCAGTGCTCGCCCCTATTTTCAAGAAGAAGGTCGAAATGTCGTTGGCACATTTCGACGCGCTCAGAAACAGTGCACTTTTCAGGCAGTGGTTCTCCCCTCAACAGGGCAAGAGTCTCTCTGAAAAACCAAGGATTACCAAGAGCACCACGCCCCACCATGACAGCATCACACCCAGTGTCCTCAAACATTGAAAGCACATGCTTGGGGGTTGAAACATCACCGTTACCAATGACAGGAATAGAGACTGTTTGTTTTAGTTCCTTAATTAAGGACCAGTCAGCTTGACCAAGGTAGGATTGGACGGTTGTACGTGGGTGCAAGGTAATGGCTTTAATCCCGATCTTCTCCAGGCGCTCTCCTGCTTCAGGAGTCACGATCGACTCCTGGTTCCAACCGGAACGCATCTTTACTGTCACAGGGACGTCTGGGACAGATTCAACCACACTCGTCGTTATCTCATCCATTAGACAGAGGTCCTTTAAAGCTGCTGAACCAGCGCCTCGTTTTGTTACCTTCGGTACAGGACACCCATAATTGATATCAAGAATGTCAGGTCTGAAATTGTCAACCACGAAACGGGCGGCTTGAGCCATGACCTCCGGCGAGCTTCCGAACATTTGAATACCAATGGGCCGCTCTTCTTCATGGAAATGGATCAGATCTAAAGTTTTCTGGTTTTCACGGATAATACCGTCAGCAGAGACAAACTCAGAATAGACCACGCCAGCTCCCATCTCCTTGCAGAGGATTCGAAAAGCATAGTCTGTAACCCCAGCCATGGGCGCTAAAAAAACAGGAGATTCGATCTTTACTGAACCGATTTTCATTGACGCAAAGAATTTACATTTTCCTTACTGTCCGATCTGCCCTAAACTTATATCAAGACTCGAGGTTGATTTAATATGAAAAATGCGATTTATTGCTATTTTTTGGCCCTGGTTATTGGTTTAGCATTTCTTTTTTCGAGTTGCTCCAGTCAAAACAATGAAATTTATCGTGCTCGTGCAGATATTACCGGAGCTGAAGGATCAGGCGTTTCCGGATATGCCGAATTTGTACAGAGTAGTAAAGGGGTGGTTCCAACAATTCTCGTCACCCTGGAAGTGACTGGCTTGGAACCTGGCTCGGTCCACGGCTGTCACATCCATGAGAACGGCACTTGTGAACCAACCTTTGGTGCAGCGGGGGGGCACCTGGATCCTGGACCATATGGAATGTCTAATCCAGACGCGAACCACCCATTCCACATGGGTGATCTGCCAAATCTTGTGGCCAACGAGAATGGTGTGGCGAGATTTGAACACCGAACCAGCCGAGTCACACTTTCTGACGGACCACTTACCCTTTTTGACGGTAATGGAAGTGCCATCATTGTTCATGTAGACCCTGATCTGGGGACAACCGGACAGAAGGGAGGCGCTGGCGGGGCAAGACTGGCGTGTGGCACTATCCAAAAGCGCTGAATTAACGGAACAAACACACACCTCTTTCTCAGAAAAGTTTTAGTTTCTCCCTATGAAATATGAGACACAGCTATTCTTTAGCCTGATCTTTGTTGTGTCAATAAGTACTGGTCAAAATCTGCAAATTCACTATGACTTTGCTGAAGACCGCAGATATTTTACTTCGACGCTCGAGATGTATAAACCAGATGAAAAGGGAGCTACCTTCTGGTTTGTCGATTTTGAATATAACCAGCCAGGAAATAAAAGTGCTTCAGTGGGATATTGGGAATTCGCTCGTTATATGAACCTGTCATTCATGGAAGGACTCTCTGGCACTATTCAGTTTAATGACGGCGTGTCGCGATGGGGGCCGCTGGGCCATGTCTGGCTTACCGGAATTACATACCCTGTTGATTTGAAAATCACCACACTTTCAACAGAATTGCTCTATCGTGCTGCCTATGGTTCTAAATCACCCGATGGGCAGTTGACGTTTGTATTCTATGTCCCACTGCTAAACGGGAAAGCTCACCTGACGGGCTACGCGGACATCTGGACTCAAGACAGATTTGATGATGAGGGTAAAGAAACGGCAGTTATGAGTCAGCCGCAATTATGGTATGCTGTTTCTTCCAAACTTTATGTTGGCGGTGAGGCACGGATTACGAAAAACTTTTTACCGAAGGATGGTTGGCAATTCTATGCGACTTTCGCGTTAAAATGGGACATGGAGTAAATGTGCCTGAAGCCACCTAATTACTGACCAGCTGATACTACCACGGCATTTAGCAGAGTTTTTTGAACTCTTTGCAGCGATTGTTCTAAAACCACCATCATTTTCTGGGCTTCGCGGGTGTCACCCTTTTCAATTGCCTCACGGACCCCTGGTAGCGTCTTTACGCCGTATCCCGTATAAAACCCGGGTGCGTAGATTTGGTGTCTGAACCAGGGCCTCCCAGGCAAACCACCGTTATCAGTAAAATTTTCTTCAGCCAAAAGAAGATAGCGGTTCACTTCTTTAATCAGTGCTCTATTGGCCCCAGGATTGCTTAGTAGCAGTTCGATCTGGTTGTTCAAAACTAGTGATGTAGCGTGGAGTATTTCGGTGCTCTTCCGTAATGAGGAAAAATTAAGGTGCTTAGCCACGTTTCTATCTTCACTTTCTTTCTCAACCTCATCAATGTATTGGTGAATGGTTTCCGCAGTGCTGGAATAATCGAAAGGATAAACAGTGCTGTTTGCCATTCTTAGAAGGAATTTTGCAACAAGGTCGGTTAAAGCTATTCCGTACACAAAACCGGGATCACCGTATTGGGTGAAAAACCAATGAGTGTCATAGCGGGAATGATAAATACCATTTCCCGATCCAAAACCGAGGTTGATTGAAGGAATTCCCAAATGATCAAGAAAAACAGTATAGTCACTTCCCGATCCAAGGGCCCCCAGCCTCACATTTTCATAACCATTATGCTTTATTAGGCGGTTTTCATTTGAATTTTCTTTCCAAGAGTCATACACAGTTCCCTGACTTCCCGGCATATTAATATCTTTTGTTAACTGGTTTATAAATGGTTGAAGAGAATGAACACCACTGGCACTGAAATTTCCAGCTGTGTAGCTTTCTCGGTTTAAATAAACAACAACGTTATTCTTTAATGTTTCTGCGAATTCTTCACCATACTCCACAGATCCGATCAACCCATATTCTTCTCCGTCCCAACTAGCAATCGCGATTGAACGTTTGGGCCTATATCCTTTTTTTGCAAGATCGCCTAGTAGCTTCCCAGTCTCAAGCAGAACAGTGGCGCCGCTTATAGGATCACGACCGCCGAAAGTCCATGCATCACGGTGACTGCCCACCATCACGATTTTTTCAGGCTCCTCACTTCCTCTCAAAATTCCAATGACATTCATTATAGTTCGGAGGGACCAATCGGATTTTAATTTCATACGGACTTCAGCGGGACCCGGACCTATATGATATGTAATAGCTAAGCCACCTTTCCAGGAATCGGGTGCGATAGGCCCTTCAATATTCCTTAATATTGGCAGGGCATCCCCGTAAGAAATAGGTAAAACGGGGATTTTTTGTAGAGTAGGGACTTTATCAAGCGGAAGCCTTTTAACATCTCCTTTCGCAGCTTGAAAGGGGGTTAGGGGGTCGCCGGGGTAAGTGGGCATATCCATTACGGATCCCCTCTGAACACCCCATTCGGGACGCCATTTTCCCTTTGGCATGACTTCTCCTTGAACAAAACCGTCGTCTTCTGGATCAGAATAGATTAGACAGCCGATAGCTCCATGCTCTGAAGCTATCTTTGGTTTAATCCCTCGCCAACTTCGACCGTATTTTGCCAGAACAATTTTTCCCCGTACGGAAACACCTAAAGAATCCAACACTTTATAGTCTTCAGGCAGACCATAGTTGACGAATACGATTTCACCGGTTATGTCTCCATCAGCAGCATAAGCGTTATAAGGAGGCAAAACGCCATCTTTGGTTAAATCTTGGTCTTCATCGTAGGGTGGTTCGACTAGTTTTAACTCATATCGCTCAGGTGAAATGAGGGTAACTGAACGTTCTATCGGACGGGGAAGAAGCACCTCGTAATGGGAAGTTTGAACTTCATCGAAGCCAAATTCTTTCAGTTTTTCGGCGTAGTAGTGTCCGATTTTGATATTGGCTTCAGTTCCAGCGTGATGGGGCTCAGCTGTCATGATAAGGTGATATTCGTTCATACGTTTGGGCAGCGCCACACCTAGGCGACGCTCCAAAGTCAATTCATCTGATGCTCCCTTTGAGTTAAAACCAAGAAGCTGCTTTTCTTTAGCCCCTGACAAAGAATTCAACATTATCAGGCAGACAACCACACTTTTTAAAATGCTCGTTCTCATCGCTTCCCCCTTTTTCATCTAACTAGAAACTTTACTTATTTTCTTAAACCCCAGATAAGTTACATTATTAAAATGAAAGAATCTTAACCATCCTCCTCTAGGATGAGACTTTTTAATACGGGGCAAAAGAAAAGGCAAGGATTGTTCCATACCTAACGCATTAAAGCCTTGATGGTAGCATTAGATCCCGACAGGCGCTCACTTAACAGTTCCACAATAAATGTGTGAAGTTCTACAGTTTTATCAGGTGTTTCAAGGTTCATTTTCTTAAAACTTTCTTTGGACAGGAAAAAGACCCGGCAGTCTGTGTCAGCTATAACGGAAGCAGATGCAGAGGATCCTAAATATAGACTCACTTCACCAACTACAGTTCCCGGGCCCAGGGTTTTAAGACGAATTTTTTTGCCGGTATCCAATTCCAGTTCTACGGTAATTTTTCCTGATTCTATAAAAGTGATTCCACCGGGGTCTTCACCCTGCTTAATCATTATTGTTCCGGAAGGACAATTTTTAGTTTCAAAAAAGTCTGCAATCTGGGAGAATCGATGCAGGAAAGATCCTGTCTTATCCTTACTCTCCAACCCATCGGTTTCAGGTAAAACACAATGTAGAATGTGTTGCTCACACCATTCCAAGCCGTGATCCAGGTCCTGAAAAATCCGGATAAGGCTGCTTTTTTCAGCAACAATCCCCTCAATATATAATTGAGCCTCCATTTCGTCATGCAGACCACAAAAAAGAATGTGAAATCCGCAATTCTCAGCCAATATTTTGAGTTTGTTAAAGCTATTTATTGCTGACGAGTCAAGACCTGTGACATGACGAAAATCAAAAACTAGGTACTTCAGCTTGCTGAGGTTTTGATTTTCCTGCCTTGATTGTACTTGCATTAGCAATCGGTTGGCGGTGCCAAAAAAAACAAAACCCTGTAAAGGCAGGATATAAATTTCATCACCGTGATCCTGAAGAACCTCTTTTAGGTGACTGGACCGTTCAACGTTGCTGCTGAATGTTTTCCCCGACAACTCGTACTTAATTACCTCAACCTTGGAGTAATTAATCACAAAAAGAATTATGGACATCAAAAGGCCAAGAACTATTCCCTCCAGAAACCCAATAGACCCAATAACGATTAGAATTAAAACAATCACCGCATAGTCAGTTTTGTGCAGTCTTTTCCAGGTATCGAAGAGCCATTCCACCATAAATTCAAGTCCCAAGTTCAATAATAGTCCACCCAGAATTACTTTGGGGAAAATAGACAACACATCAGCCCCGAAGACGAGTGTAATCATACTGATTACGGCCACAACGATACTTGGCAACCGGGTGCGGGCACCGAGATTATAGGACATGGATGTTTCGCTGAGGGTCATGTAACCTGCCGGAGCGCCAGCCATCCCAGCTAGAATGTTGCTGTAGCCAGTTAGGCGAAGTTCTTTATCCAGGTCAAAATCCCGTTTAACAATTAATTCCAGTCCACTATAATTAAATAATACCGAAACAGCGCTCAAGATCATCATTGTTGCAATAGCTGGCAGATGTACAAGAAAGAGATCCCAACGAAAAAAGGAGACATACTTAAATGGAAAACCGGGAAAAAAACCACCCCCAGGGAACGGACCTAATAAATATCCGTTTTGTTCCATGTTGGTAAAGGAAAACCCCAAGCCAAACATAATGATGTAGAACAGCACAATACTGCCGAATAGGATTCCCGGTGTCAACAGGTAATGACTGAAGTAGCGGGTCATTACTAACAGTGTTACTGCAAAAACAAGCCCAGGAAACCATTTGAAAATGGTGGTGCTTTCGAAAAGCATTCCCATATCTGCCAAGCCAAGGTCCAGATCCGTCATCATCATGAAGGAGAATTTGACAATTAGCCAACCTGTTCCAGCCAAGAACCCCCCAACAACAGGAAAGGGAATATAGCGCACTAATTTCCCGAGCTTAAAACGCCCTAAAATGTAAAAAAATAGCCCTACAAGGATGGAGCTAAGACCGATGGCAACAAAAATGAATTGGTACGCATGTTCAGCATCTAATTCACTGCCTACACCCGTAGCCACGGTTGCCGCCATGAGAGCAAGAATGGCAATGGGAATGTCCTGGGGAGCGATGAAGATTAGGGGATAGGTGGCAGTGAGGGCGGAAAAAACAGCAAAAATGACAGTCCCAAACAACAGGATTCCAATGCCCTGAGATAGAAAGCTTGCCAATGGACCAGTAAACACAAGAGCAGCCAGCGCCATGGCTGAAACGATGCAGACAATGGCATTAATAGTTCCAGCAATAATCCCCGGGACAAAATCAGACATTATGGTGTTTTTCTTCATCGCGATATTGAGCCAAGAGCAGGAAACAGCAATTTAGTTACGGGTAAATGCGGGTTTCCTATTATTTATTTTTCATCACTTGTAAACGGGATTAATTACCCGACGAGAACCAAGAAAAAGAGTAGTGCCATTGACCTATAGATCGTCCAAAATAAGAAAGGGCGACTAGATTGCCGCCCTTTAAGGATTTCAAACAACTATTTGTAGGCAAAAAATTATTCCTCTTCGTACTCCTCGCCACCGTCTTCGTATGCTTCAAAATAAGCTTCTAACATTTCCGGATCATATTCAACCTCGTATTCCTCTGGCATCCACATATTTATGTCATCACTCTCAACATCCTCCAGCTCAGTGGACTGAGGTGCGAGCGGAACTACCGGCTGTACAACAGAGGGAGAAGAGGCCACTTTAGGCTGCGCACTTTTCCAGTAGAAAAGAAAGGCACCAGGCGTCATAGCAAGTAACAAGACAACAAAAGAAAAAAGCGCAGCTTCGGGTAAAATGTGGTAACCTCCCCACATATCCTGCTCAATTGCCTGCTCCAGAAAAACGGCCGTCCCAGCAAGGAATCCGAATAGAGTTACCACAAAGGGGAGAGAAGCCACCCTGATTTTCATAAAACTCAGACTGACGAACCAAATAAGGAGCCCACTCACTACAGACATTAGGGCAAGGCGGAATTCACCCAGAGCGGCCGCAACCACAAACCCCGCAAGAGCCAACAGCACGACGACCGTACTGATAAATGCGTTTACATTACTGTTCATTGAATTCGGTATTCTCTACCTCGGAGTAGCTACCGGAGGGGAAATTGACCATAAGAACCAAACCAGGCAACATGAATCTACATATTGGGTGAGGGGACTTTCCCTTTCGGCAATTCGTCTAAACCTCTCTATATTCGTCCGAGAGACACTCTCATGAGTAATCCTAAATCTTTAAAAGCTATCGGAGTAATTGGTGTTGGCCACCTGGGAAAACGACACCTCAAGAATGTCATTAAGCTACCATCTGTAATTTGTGCTGGATTTTTTGATATTGATGGTGAGACATCTAATAGAATTACCCGTGAAAGAGGAGTGGAAGCGGCTGTTTCCATTCAAGAGATTATCGACAAGAGTGATGCACTGATTATTGCTGTGCCCACCTCAGAGCATTTCTCCGTTGGAAAAGCATGCCTTGAAGCGGGAAAGGATGTCTTTATGGAAAAACCGCTCTGTGCCTCACTGGAAGAGGCTGATATATTAGTGGAGCTAGCAGAGAAGAAAGAAGTGGTACTGCAGGTGGGCCACGTGGAAAGACTTAATCCAGCCATTTTAACCTTAAAAAGAGAGAAAATTCCTCTGGAGCCAAAATATATTGAGACTCACAGGCTGGCTCCATATCGGGTGCGAGGAACAGAGGTGCCTGTAGTTCTAGATCTTATGATTCATGATCTTGATGTGATCCTATCTCTAGTGAATTCACCCGTAAAAAATGTATCTGCCACAGGCGTTTCCATCATAACAGATTCCGTGGATATTGCGAATGCCCGGATCAGGTTCGAGAACGGCTGTGTTGCTAATATTACGTCTAGCAGAATAGCCAAGGATTATGTCAGGAAGTTGCGCGTATTTGAGCGAAATATTTATATCACCATCGATTTTTTGCAAGGCATCACAGAAGTTTACAAAGTGCTGGACGCTGAAGAAGAGAATCCAAATGCGTTAATCTCCGCACCCCTGGAACAGGATGGCCATCACAGACAGATTGTTTACGAGAAGCCAAGACAAGAGAAGGTGGATGCCCTTCAGTTAGAGTTGACAAATTTTCTAGAGGCTATCGAAGGTAAGTCAGACCCCATCGTGACCGCTGAAGAAGGTCGTGAAGCACTCCGACTTGCACTGCTCATACAGGAGAAGATCGAACAGGATCTTCAGTGACGTAACGGTTCGTCCAGGTTTTGATATGGATGTCCGCCAATTTTTCTTTAAGAATCGAAGTTATACTCCTATTCCTCTGGCCTTGGCTATTATCATCCTTGCTGACCCTGGTGGACCCGTTACAAGGATGGGGTTGCTCCTGCTCCTCGTTGGAGAGACCTTAAGATTAAATGGAGTTCACTATGCCGGAGGCGCAACACGAACGAGAAAAGTGGGAGCTCCACAACTTTGTACAGACGGTCCCTTCGCTTATGTGCGAAATCCTCTCTACCTGGGCAATATTATTCTCTATGTCGGGGTCGTATTGATAGCCGGCGGGACATTTATGTGGCAACTGTTTGGGGTCACCGTTACCTTCTTTTTTCTACAATATAGTTTTATTATATCTCTTGAAGAACAGACCCTCGCTGATAAGTTCGGAGAGGAATATAGATCCTACTTAGCAGCAGTTCCGCGCCTTCTCCCCCGCATTGTCCCTTGGCCGGGTCGCTACGGCATTTCACCCGCAACATGGAAAAAAACATTCCGTACTGAGCGTAGAACTTTGCAGATGATAGCCATTTATCTCTTGTTTATTATGGTAAAAACTGTGATCTCTCGATGAAATGAGAATGGAAAAAGAAATTCTTATTATAGCAGGGGAAACGTCAGCTGATCAACACGGTGCTGCCCTTGTAAACCAACTAAAAGCTTCTTCAAAAGGAATGTCCTTCTTTGGTATAGGTGGTGAAAAACTGAGGATGGAAGGTGTTCAGTTGGTAGAACATGCTGGAAACATGTCTGTCATGGGTTTTGTGGAAGTAGTGTCACATTACCGACGTATAAGAACTGTATTTAATAAGGTGCTTTCAGAATGTGAAAAGAAAAATCCTGCCCGGGCAATACTCATTGACTACCCGGGCTTTAATTTGCGTCTGGCCAAAGAGCTCAAAAAAAGAAATATTCCGGTGACATACTACATTAGCCCTCAGCTGTGGGCTTGGAAAGAAAAGCGCATTGATGTGATTCGAGGGTGTGTGGAACAGATGCTCTGCATTTTCCCTTTTGAGGAAGATTGGTATCATCAACGGGGGATAAAAGCTGTCTATGTGGGTCATCCGTTCCTAGATGGTCAATCTCAACCAATGGAGAGGTATGAGTTTTTTGAAAAACATGGAATCTCTCATGATGCTATTATTGTTGCTCTAATGCCCGGAAGCCGTCAACAGGAGGTAAACCGGCACCTGAAGACAATGCTAAAAACGGTGGAGATACTTAACAAAGAGGCAGAAATTACTGTTATTGTTGGTAAAGCTCCGGGAGTTGAACTCCCAAAAAATATTCAGGGGAAAATCTTTATCGAATCAGACATACCTGAAATGGCACTGAAATATGCATCACTGGGTATTGTGAGCTCAGGCACAATCTCACTGCTGGCAGCAATTTTCGGCATCCCAAGCGTAGTCATATACAAAATGAATCCTGTGACCTGGATGGTCGCAAAGGCGGTCACCCAGGTTCCTTATGTCTCCATGACAAACCTTATTGCAAAGGAGGAAGTGTTACCAGAATTATTACAGAACAGTGCTAGGCCTGAAAAAATATCCGACTATCTGAAAGAATGGCTCCAATCAGAGGTAATGAGAGAACGGACGGTGAACCAGTTGGCTGAAGTTAAAGACTGTTTGGGTGGCCCGGGCGCTTCAAAGAAAGCGGCCCGACTCATTTTAGATTGTTTAGAAACGTCTTAGATTTATGTTAGGAGTTAGAATGTCTCTCTCAGCATTTTTTGGTTACTGGTTTTTGCAGTTTTTCTTCAGCGTCAACAAGCGGACCGTGTTGAACTGTGAACGGTTAATAGAGACAATATCCACTGGTAGGCCAGTATTAATATGCTGCTGGCACGGTCGTCTACTTTTCCCAGTCTTTCATTGGAACAGATTTCGTTACTATGCACTGGCGGGGTTGCACAAGGACGCTGAAATTATTTCTAGGATTGCGACGAAGCTTGGATGGAGAATGTTACGTGGATCAAGCAGTCGGGGTGGTACTAAGGCCTATATGAAAATGATGCGGGTTCTGAATGATGGAGGTAAACTGTTCATTACCCCTGATGGACCACGGGGGTTGGAATACGAAGTGAAGGAGGGTGCTGTAAAAAGTGCTTTTCTCTCAGGAGCTATTATGGTGGCTGTTTCTGGTCAGGCATCGTGGCGGTGGGAAATAAAAAACTGGGACACCTTCGTGATTCCAAAACCGTTTGGTCGTATAATACACGTTGTGGGGAACCCTTTGGACGTCCGCGACTTTGAGGATAGTGAGAGTTTTAAGGAAGCTATAACTGTAGAAATGACGAGAGTACAGGCTGAAGCTGATGCGTGGATTAAAAGATAAGTTTAGATATCTATTTTTCCCTGTAGCTCTTTTTTACTGGGGGCTCTCCTTCTGGCGAAACCTGTTCTATGTAACAGGATTCTTCGTAAGCCACCGATTACCTGTTCCTGTGGTTAGTGTTGGAAATATTACCCTTGGGGGGACAGGAAAAACTCCCACAGTTGTGACTGTTGCACACATGTTACAGAAGCTTGGAAAACATCCAGCAGTCATTAGTAGGGGTTATATGAGAGAGACAACGGGAACGGTGGTTGTGTCAAAGGGAGAAAAAGTTCTTGTGCCTTGGAATGAAGCGGGCGATGAAGCCCTTCTTATATCACAGCGTCTTCCATCCGTTCCTGTGATAGTAGATGAGGTGAGGTACCGGGGTGCTATTTTGGCGGTGGAGCATTTTGACTGTGATGTGATTGTTCTCGACGATGCTTTCCAGCACCGCGCTATAGAAAGAGATTTGGATATTGTGTTGATAAACAGTTGTGAGCCACCGGAACATTATAAAATGATACCTTATGGCAGGCTTCGGGAGCCGATTTGGTCCTTAAAACGAGCTGACTTGGTAATCTGGAGTAGAGCTGACCAGTCACAGCCTGCGCCAGTCATCAGAAAATGGGTTTATCAACGTTCAATGAAAAGTTTGAAAAGCAGACTTTCCGCGGGGAATATTGAAAATTTGAAAGATTTAAAGTTATTCGCTTATTGTGGTATTGGAGACCCACAGTCATTTCTTTTTCTTTTGAACCAGCTGAACCTGAAAGTGATCGAGTTCCAACCTTTTCCCGATCACTATGTTTACAAAGAAGCCGAAATATTACGGCTGAAAACAAAAGCAAAGAGCTTAGGTGCTGCCCATCTTGTTACAACAGAGAAAGACTGGGTGAAACTTACGGAGGATGAAAGAGAGGAGGGGTTCATTTGCTTTGTCCCGGTTGACACAGTCTTTCTGAATGGTGGAGAGACGGTCCTTGAGGAAACTTTGAAAAAGCTCTTTTAGTGGTCTAGTTCATGGCAGCCACGCCAACGGTAAACATGGTGCCCACAAAGGCAAGCAGAAGTGGCCAGGTTGTGGAGATAAACTGTTGAGAAGAAGGGTCTTCGAAAACATGTACCTGAAATTCATGTGAGGTGGCAGAACCTCGGTCATCCACAGCAGTAATGACAATATCATTGACTCCCCGCTGAGCCATTCTCGGTTTCCACCTGAGCATTCCTGTCTCAGGATCAAAACGGGCGTATTTCGGAATCTTTACGGGCCTGAGTTTGACCTCATCACCATTGAGATCTTCAGTCACCATTCTGTAACGGTATTCAAAATTGGTGAGGGCCACAGGCTTTGGTTGAGTCAGGATACTGGGAGCGATATTCACAAAAAGTCTTGTCTCCTGTATATCAGTAGTGTAGCTGTCGCTTACCTCCACTGAAAACAGACGGCTGTTGATCTGAGATGGTGTCGGATTCCATGATATGCGCCCATCCCGGGAGACCTGCATCCCCTTTGGTGCTTTAGCAAGGCTGAAAGACAGATTCTTATCAGAATTTTTGTCCTCTACCACCACCTTGTACTTGTAAAGTTCATTGACGCGAGCGGTTTTAGGAGCAGTCGAAATAATAGTGGGAGGATGGTTGATATATAGTTCAAAACTTTGTTCATCCCTTGTATAGCCATCAGAGACCATGTAAGTGATGGTGTGGCTGTCGTACTGGTTGGGAGAGGGTGTCCAGGAGATTATTCCTGTGTGTTCATCTACAAACATGCCGTCCGGGAAATCGAGCAAGGTGTATCTCACAAAAGGCACACGATTCACCAGAACCTTGGGTGGTTTGCCTTTATTGCCCTCGAAGAAGTGCCAGAGAACATCCTTGATCTTCACCGTTCTGCCACCGACTTTCTTTATAACAATGATAAGCTGGTCATCCTCATAGAAGACATCTTGAACATAGCGCTTCAGGTTGATGCGTGATACCGTTTCTTCCTCTTTACCCTGTTTTTCACTGTCCAGCTCTTTTTCATCCACGTCTACGAGAATTGATTTCTTAGCTTTGAACTCACCAATATATCGATCAATGTTTTCTCGATATACATCATCATCAATTTCAACTGCAAAGACACGACTGTCTTTTACAGAATAGACAGGTGTAATCTTGGCAAAGGACATTAGAGACCCTTCATTCAAGTCTTTAATTCCTATCTTATAAGTTAACGCTTCACCTACAGAGCCGAGGGTGGGCGGCTCCGACACAATATGGATGGGAGCGTTTACAAAGAAGTCATATGACTGTACGTGAGACATGTGACCGTCTGAAATTTCAATCTCCGCAGTAGAAAAATCGAGAGCGGCTTCCGCCGGTACCCAGAGAATACGACCTGTGGAAGGATCCACACGCATTCCTTCAGGCAGATTGATAGGTTCGTATCTGATGATGTCAAATTCATTGGGATCATCCACCACAATTTGAAAATTGAAGGTGTCGTTTATAGCAATTTTTGTCATGAGCTCAGGGACCGAAGACAGAATTGGTGGATGATTGACAAACAAAGCGACACTTTGAGTGTCTACGGCGATACCGTGATTTGCGGCAATAACAAATCGCTGAGTATCGATTTGAGTGCTCTGGGGCGTCCATGTGATTTGTCCCACGTTATCAACCATCATCCCATATGGTGAAAATACTAGGGTGTAGATCAGTTCCTGCTGTTTGTCTTCGGGCATTCGAACGCCTACCTTATAACGATATTCTTCTCCAACGGTACCGCTCAACTCTGGTAGTGAGGTAATCACTACCTGCCCGCGGGAATAAAGCTTCAAGTTTTGCACGTCACGGTCAAATCCGTCTGAGGTGACAATTCTCACGTCGTAGATGTCAATATGAGAAGCCTCTGTCTGCCATCTCAGCAACCCGTCCTGTTCAATTGTCATTCCCTCAGGTGCTTTTTCAAGTGTATATCTAATTAAGGCATCCTCATTATTATCTGTAACATACACCTGATAGATGAAGGGGTCACCCGCTACAAACTCTGTCTCTCCGGGAGAAGATACGATTAGGGGAGGATCGTTAACATAAATCCAAAACCGGGACTCAATAGTGGCCAGTTCTGGCACTACCTGATATGTCACCACACCCTCTTCATCGGTAGTGATGATATCAACGGTTTCACCTACTTTCATTTTCAGTAGAAAGGACAACTGGTATGCACCCAGTTGCATCTCGTCCGGGACCCACTCAATGGATTTTGTCTCGTAGTGGAAATACATTCCTCGAGGTGGAGCGTCGACCCATCGGAAGCTAAAAAATTCCCTGTCGTCTTCTTCCGGAATGGTGTAAGCGAAGGTCTGGTTAACAGGGAGGACATAAGTTGGCAGAATCCCGAGAGGCAGGGGTTGACCTTCAGTTGGCGGAACAATAGGCATTTCTTCAACTATCTCTTCCATCTGAGTCTGTGGGATGTACGTATCTACGAGAATTTCTTCAGGATACTCCGGTATGGAGCCCAGTTCAAAGTAGAATATTTCACTTTGTTGCCCGGTCCACCCACCGGCAATGACGGTTCCAAGATATATCCCATCCACAATTTCGGGAATTACAGAAAAGATTTGAGGCCCTTCAGTTCCTTCACCAGCAGCGATAGAAAAGTATTCATTGAGACGCGGCGTATCCATACGGGTGCCGTAAGATGCTGTAACAATACCTTGTTGACCGCTGATAAGTAACAAATCTGTTAGACCGTCCTGGTTAAAGTCAGCGTGTTTTAGATCAGAAAGAGGTCCGGCCTCTATGCCGAGCTCTGCAACCTCAATTTTTTGATCAATCATGGTGAGTGATATAACGTGCCCTGACTGAAAAGGGATTAATACATCATCGGTGTCGTCGCTGTTCCAGTTTAGGGTGGTAAGGGAACTGGTCAGCACGTTTGACATCCCGGGGACACGATGGAGCAGGTTAGGGCCGGCACTCAGGACGCCCCCAGAATTGAAAAAGGACTGAATCCTCAGGATGTTTCTTTCAGGACTGAATGCAAAAAGGTCTGTTAGACCATCCCGATCGAAATCAACGCCCGCCACGTGAACATCACCGGCGCTTGTTGAAAAGTCTTGAAGAAGGAACGACTGGACCTCACTAAAGAGACGTTCTTCCCCACCAGAAAGACCGATGACAGTCACCACAGCCTCAGGACCAGTCAGGGCAATGGCAACCTCTTCTTTGCCGTCCCCTTCAAGGTCTACGACATCCAGATTGCTGATAGCCTGACCGCTTTGAGGACCGGTGAGGGCTGTGGAGAGAGCCGGCGCTGTAGAGAAGCTGCCATCTATCCAATCGTAAACAGAGATCACCCCCTGGGTAAAATCTGGATTGTCCGGTATTCTCACATTTGCGGCGATGACTAGCTCGGCTGTGCCGCTTCCGTCAAGATCTGTGATTCGAGCAGCAACAATGCGTCCATCTATTTGCTGTGGCGTATCTAGATTCCAGATAAGTTGGGGAAAACCGAGAGCATCGATTTCGTAGTACGCAACCCTGGAAACAACCCCACCCGCTTCCCGCGGAAGTAGAGACGGAATTGGTTGTTGCATTGCTACTATGTCCTGCTCGAAAGCAATGAACTCTACGAGATCATCATTGTCCAAGTCATACACACCGTCCATATGGACTATCTGAAGATTTTGCGCCATGATGCTGGACAAAAGTGTAAAGATAAAAGCCACAGAGGGTTTTAGCATATTTTTCATTTATGGTTGTACAAGAACAGTAAACAGGACTGATTCTACTTTAGTGTTTGATCGAACAGTAACTCCTCGACCTCTAACTTCATCTACAACGGGACGACCGGCTCCGCCCTCTACTGTCATCTGAAATTCTATTTGATGTACACCCACTTGGGAAGGGGCTGGAGTCCAAGTAATGACCCTCGAGGAAGGGTCAAAACTTGCACCACCTGGCATGGAAACAGGCCTAAAGGAGACCATGGTGCCGTTGAATGGTTCAACGGGATAAACAAATTTTTCTCCGACATATAAAGTGTCGGAAATTCCAGAACCGGCCGGGGCTCCAGCCCCTTCTCCAAGAGTAGAGAGTTGTATCCGCCGTATTTTCCCAGCTGGCGGAGCTGTCATCGGTCGGGCAGCGGAGGAAGAAGTTATGTTGTTGGAGTTATTGTTCACTGATGAAAGAGCAATTTGTTGCATACGTCCACTGAGCGCAGCCTGGAGATGACTGGGTTCAGTGTCGGCTACCGTTTCAGACGGTATAACGGGGACGGCCGACAGTTGAACTCTGGATAGAGGGCTTTTTGAAACAGGCTCCGGCTCCTCCTCTGGCATCGGCTCAGGGACATCCTCCACCAACAGTGGGTTGAGTTGAGCTTGTGAAAGAGGTTGTGGTTTAGGCTCTACTTCTGCTTCACTTTCTTGGGCTATAACCGGAGAAGCACTTAGGCTTAGCTGTTTCAAAACAGAGCCGTCCATGCCCATTTCAGCGCGGTCAAGGAGAATAGCATTAATGTCATTTTCTGTTAGCGGATCCTTAAACTGGAACAGGGAAGCTTGAGATAAATCAACAAGAACAACCTGAAAATCATCACCCTGTTTTTTGATTGCCAGAACGGTTCCTGATTCAAAAGGCAGCACGACCTCCTTGGTTCCGTCTTGATCAATGTCCACTTCTGCCATACCGTTCGGGATGAGTACCGCAGACATAGGAACTTCATCCGGGTACATCAGTACGGCCGACGTCCCTTTGGAGAAACTGCTACCTTCATTAACAAAAACCTGGACCCTTACACGATTTTGCTCCGGGCTTATGGCCATTAAATCGGGCATTTCATCATCATTATGGTGAACCTTTGTGACAAGGAGTGGCCCGTAACCTACGTTAAGAACATCTGAAGATAAGTCTTGGAGTGTGGTTAACCCGTCGCCTATTTCATTGACCACTTTCACAGATACGAGACGTGTGGGGCTCCCTTCTGCATAAGCGATTTCATCGGTACCGTCATTGTCGAAATCGATAATCGTTAGTCCTGATGGACGGATGCGTACGTTGTCTTTTCCATCGCCGATTGTAAAGGATGGAGAAGGTGAAAAATCAACACCTGTCCATGGAAAAACTTTTAACCAAGGAGGATCATCCAAACCAGCTCCTAGAGACGAAGAACGGCTGAGAAGAACAATCTCCGGTGAATCGTCGCCATTGATATCACCCACTTGGGCTGTTACAAGAGGATCCACAGTCGTGTGGCGCCAGATTTCCATGTGGGCGCCAAAGTCGTCAATCTCATAATAAACAGCACTTGAGGGTTCCGTATCAACAATATTCTGCTTCTCTAATGCAAGGAATTCACTCAGGCCATCACCATCTAAGTCAAAGGTTGGACTCAGGGAGACGACCATTTTCTGAGCGCTAAGGTCAGACGGGAATAGAGTTATGACACAGAGAAGGGATGCAGTGTTCAACAAGGAACGAAGATCCAACGTACAGTGCCTGACTGTTCGGGTCCAATGAAACATTTCTACCTTACCTCGGCTAACGGTTAGAAAGATAGGTGACTATTCAACCTCTCTCCGTCAGCGAATATATCGGGTGTCCCCTGTAAAACCAAGTAAAAATGGCCGGGCAGCATTTGTTTCTTGTTCCTAAGATAGACGGAAAGTTAAATTGCATTCTCGCTTATCCGAGGTGAGCTGAATATGGGAACTCAGATAATTAAGAACTTGGTGTTCTGCCTAATAATTGTGCCCGTTAGTCTGGGTGCTCAGGATGATTATTATCCACCGGAATCTTTCTATGGTGGCGGTGTCGGCTTCAGTCAGATGTTTCTGTTCCAGAATTTAGGTCAGTTGCAAAGCTTTGAAATGTTGGGTTCTGTTGGCGATACAGCTGGTTTTGGGTTTGATTTGACGAAATTTGCTAACCCTTTCATAATTAACGGTGGTGAGGGTTTTTCAAACATAACTGAACGGATTCGCATCGGTGGATATGCTGGCGTTGGTACGTCATTTATAACTGTGAAACCTGATATTACTCTGGTTCTTGATGAGAACGGAGATGGTATATATGATATTAAGGAAGTCTTCGAGAAACCACCCGACCTTCAGGGAAAGATTTCCATGTGGCTCAGCGGGGCAACCATTGAATACCTGTTTCCTCTCTTTCGCGGTTTAGAAGTATCCATAGGTTCGTTCTTTGGCATTGGCCGCCTGAACCTTAACCTTTCTCAGTCTGCAGGCAGTCCTTCGTGGAAGAATCAGTTCAACCCTGTTTTTCAAATAGGGGAAAATGGATATGTACTTATTAAAGATGCTAATGCCGATGGTGCCATAGATTCCACCGATATTGACTATGTACAGCAAAATCAGTTTCCTACCATTGCTATCAATAGTACCATGACATCACCGTCTGGCACATTCTTTAATGTTCAGCCGTACATTGCGGTGAAGCTGCAGCTGCTTGACCGCATGGGGTTGCGGATGACTGTAGGCTTTAATGCCGGGACAATCAATGAAGGTGAATGGCGGACCGAAGACAGGAAGCCGATCCTAGACTCTCCAGAGACCGTGCTTAATTCCATGGCCATTCGGACAATGATTTACTTTGGTTTGTAGTTGCTCCCGCCGCTGACTGTACTGTAAACTTATCTGTTCGAGAAACATTTTATTGAAAACGTTGCGATACAAATGAATTACCTAAAGCGATATCTGGCTATCGGTGCCATTTCTCTCATATTTCTGTTCACCGTGGCCTCTGTAGGCCCTGCCGCCTACAGCAAAGTGGTTAACATATATGACAAAATTCGAGTTCTTAATCAGATTATTTCCATTGTGAATGAAAACTATGTGGAACCGGTGAACTGGGACGAAGCACTGGATGGTGCTTTCCTCGGCCTGCTTGAAGAACTGGATCCTCACTCTTCTTACATATCCCGGGACAAACTTGAGGCAGTGAATGAGCAGTTCCATGGGAAGTTTGAAGGTATCGGTATAGAGTTTGACCTGTTAGGCGGCTACATTACTGTCATTTCACCGGTAGTGGACTCCCCATCCGACCGTGCTGGACTGCAGCCTGGAGATAAAATTGTCGCCATAGATGGAGAAGATGCTTACGAAATCACTCGAGAAGATGTCTACAATACGTTGAGGGGTCCCAAGGGGACTGCAGTGTTGCTCACAATACGCAGGCCAGGCCAGGCAGAGACATTCGATGTGGAGATCATACGAGATCAGATTCCTATATATAGTCTAATCTCGTCTTTCATGATCGATGATCAGATAGGTTACATGAGACTGACACGGTTCGCTTCCTCTACGTCCCAAGAAGTTTTAGAGGCTGTTGAGTCTTTGCGGGCAGAGGGGATGACACGGCTCATATTCGATCTTCGCACAAACAGTGGTGGTTATCTCGAACAAGCGGTGAATGTGGCTGATCTTTTCATTACATCCCCGGATACGCTTGTTTACACGGCTGGACGGAAAACAGAAATGTCAGAAGTTTTCATTGCAAGTTCGAAACGGGGTTATGAAGACTTCGCTGTTATTGTATTGATAAACCGCTGGTCTGCTAGTGCCAGCGAAATTGTTGCTGGCGCTATTCAGGATCTGGATCGGGGCCTTGTCGTGGGTGAGACCAGTTTTGGAAAAGGGTTGGTCCAGCGGCAGTGGCCTCTTAAGGACGGTTCCGCACTCCGTGTCACAATCGCCAGATATTATACCCCTAGTGGAAGGCTGATACAGCGGCCGTATGATAATGGGACAAGGGAGTATTATGGGAATCTGGGCAAAGAAGATAGGGAGGAACTTCTGGACTCTCTGAGAATAGGTAAGCCCAAATACAAAACTAAGCGTGGAAGAGAAGTATACGGTGGCGGTGGCATTTCACCTGACGTGTATGTCCCCATCTCTAAGTATACAACAACCACAGTCCGTATGGTTGGCCACCCCAAGCGATTTACCTTCAATTGGGGAACAGATTATGCCAAAGGGAGGAAGACTGACTGGAAAGATCTCGTGGATTTCAATCGTGATTTTCAAGTTAGCGCCGATTTGGTGGAAGACTTTCTCACCTATGTAAAGGATCAGGATGTAGACTTTGAGAGGGAAGAACTTGATAAAGACATGGGCTATCTCAAGTCTGTTTTAAAGGCAGAGGTGGCAGGTGCTGTATGGGGAAAATCAGCATACTATCAAATGTTTGTAAGTAACGATCCGCAGGTAACCGCCGCCCTATCACACTTTGATGAGGCTGCCGAGTTTTTAGTTCACCATTAGTAAGTAGGTGTTTTGTAAAATCATGAAAGGAAGTTTGACATTCCTTAATGAAAGCATTATTTTCGTGGGCGTTAAAAAGACTTTAGTAAGGAGAAAACGGTAATGGTTCAATACTTTTTAGATGGTGGTCCGTTTATGTATCCTATTCTTGGCTTATTGATTTTTGGTCTCGGATTCGGCATTGAGAGGGTTTATACACTATTTCGTGCTTCTATTAATACGAAAAAGTTTATGAACGATGTACGCACAGCCCTTCATGAGGAAGGAAACGATAAGGCTGTTGAGGTGTGTTCTAACACCCGTGGGCCTGTCGCTGAGATATTCCACGCAGGACTGAGTCGGGCACACCGCGGCCTTGAAGCAGTGGAGAAAGGGATTGAAAATGCGGGAACCATAGAAATGGCTTTTCTGGAAAAGAACATGGTTTGGCTAAGCACCGTCGTCACTCTGGCACCTATGCTTGGGTTTACAGGTACGGTGGCAGGCATGATCCAGGCCTTCGATGACATTAAGGCAGCCAACGACATTTCACCGGCTGTCGTGGCTGGTGGTATTTCCATTGCACTGCTAACAACACTATTCGGTCTTGTGGTTGCTATTATCATTCAAACGTTCCAGAATTTTCTTATCTCCCGTGTTGACAAGCTTATCGTAGACATGGAAGAAAATTCTGTTATGCTGATGGACGAGCTTATTGAAATAGACTTAGCAAGCAAAAAGGAGTAGGGGCAATAATAAGAAGGAGCATTTGAATCCATGAAAAAACGGATTAGAGCTGGCGAAATTCCTACCGCTTCTATGGCTGATATAGCCTTTTTATTACTCATCTTTTTTCTTGTTACTACTACCATCGATACGGATAAGGGTCTCGGGCTTGTGTTACCCCCCAAAGGAGAGGAGAAAGAGATCCCTAAGAGAAATATTTCAAACCTTCTGATCAATGCTCGAGGTGATGTATTACTCGATAAGCAGCCAATTCAGATTCGTGATATCCGTCAGGTGGTTATGGAAAAGATGGCCGCAAACGATAAGCTGATTTTTTCAGTTAAAACGCACGCCAAGGCTAAGTATCAGGCATATATTAGCGTACTGGACCAGCTTAAAATGGCCAATGCAACGAGAATTTCCATTGCTGAGACCGAGAAATGAAGTTCTCTTCCAAGACAAAGGCCTCAGGTGAAATTCCTACAGCGTCCATGCCTGATATTATCTTCATGCTGCTCATATTTTTTATGGTGACTACAGTTCTTCGTGAGTATGAAGGTCTGAATGTTTTCTTGCCGCAGGCGAGGAAGATTGAACGCTTGGATTCAAAACGTCACGTCTCGCACATTTTTGTATCCAAAGATGGCATGATCTCTATTGATGACAAAATCGTCGCTATAGATAATGTAAAGCATGTAATGTATGATAAACGTGTGGCCGACCCCCAACTGACCGTATCACTGAAGGCAGACAGAGAAGCGTCTATGGGACTTATTGGTGACATGCATAACCAACTGCGCGAGGCTGACGCCTTGAAAGTCAACTATTCGTCTAAAGTAGCCCCACCGTTATGATCCTTAGAAAAAACCAGGAGGTATCTCTGAAACTACGTTATCCTATCACGGTACGGATGACGACACTGATAAGTGTTATAATGCTTATAATGTTTTCGGTTGCTTTCCCACGTTTTGAGGCTAAAGAATTTCTGGATAAAGAGATACAGATTGAGATCGAACAGTTCGATATTCCGCAAACTCAGCAGTTTGATCTACCACCGCCACCGTCTAGGCCTTCCATACCCGTGGAATCAGAAAACGAGGATTTGGCTGATGATGTCACCATTGAAGAGACGGAATTGGAGGATTTTGTAGAATGGGATGCGCCGCCACCGCCGCCGACCGAAGGCCCCCGAGTCCGATTTATTCCTTATGACGACCCCCCTGTTCCCTTAGGGGGATATTCCGCTATTCAGCGTAATATTATTTATCCTGAAATTGCACAAGAGGCTGGGATTGAAGGAACCGTAGTAATACAAGCTTTTGTTGATAAAAAAGGGAAGGTAACTGACACTGTAGTGCTTAAAGGAATCCCCAACACTGGCTTGGATGAAGCTGCAATGACCGCAATCGCGAAGACAAGATTTAAGCCCGCCAAGCAACGTGATCGACCTGTGGGTGTCTGGATATCCATTCCGGTGAACTTTCGGTTGAAGGGTTAGTAACCCCCGATTTTTCTAGTAGAATCTCCCTTAAATAGTCCAGAAGACAACAGCTGAGATGATTGTGCCGGCAATCGCCCCACCATAGCAAAGAATGGAGATGACGGTGCTCACGGACTTCAGCCCTACATCTACGAGGGTGAAGCGGAAGCGGTGAGCCCAGTGGAAGAGCGGCAGGGTAATTATGGTAAAAAGGATTAGTTTTATGAGCTGGTTAGATACTGCAGTACTAATCTTTTCGAAATTAAGAGGATCATCGCCTGCCCATCCAAATGGTACCAAGATACCCGTTATGATGATCAGGATGGGAAGAATCATAGCTGCTACCATGCCGCCAGCGGAAAATAATGACCACCAAATCGGTTCGTTGGACTTTGGCATACCTAAACCCCTAATATCAGCCATGCAACAATCAAGGAAACCACTACCCACCCGGCGTAGAACGTCCCTGCCACTAGCCCTTGGGGAATCCGTTCCTCTCCTCTGTAGAGCACGAGAATTTTTGGCGTCAGGTTAAACCAGGTAATGGTATGGTAAAGCACGAAAGAGAGCGTGATAAAATGCAGCGCCACGCTACTGGGTGACTTCAAAGATGCCATGAAATTGCCGTAGACTTCGGCCCCTTGTGTCAGTTTGTAAACCAAGACCAGTAAAAAAATACAATATCCCGCAACGAAGACACTGGTTAACTCCCTAATCATGAATAAAATGTACGGTTTACGCTTAAGCCACCATGTATTGGGTACAGGTCTGTGGTAGGTACTCAATTCTTTTTCCCCCACGGGATTAAAATATCCTTGAACCAGTCAACAGTACTGGAGACTTTTGCCCGCTGTATTGCAGCTGCTGGGTCCACATCCTTTGGACAAACAGCACTGCACTCACCCACAAAAGTGCATTCCCAGATTCCATCGTGGCTGGCGATGACTTCCTGCCGGGCATCCCTGCCCTGGTCCCGGGAGTCCAAGTTGTACCGTTGGGCAAGGGCAATGGCGGCGGGTCCGACAAAGGTAGAATCAAGAGCATAAACGGGACAGGCAGCATAACAGAGCATGCAGTTAATACACATAGAGTACTGTTTATAATGAGCCAGCTCATTAGGGGACTGAAGGTATTCACCCTCCTCCAGAGGCTTCTCCTCACCTTCCGTCCGAATAATGTATGGCTGTATCTCTGTTAGTTTTGTCATAAAGTCATCCATTTCGAAGATGAGATCCCGCTCTACAGGAAAACCTGTTAATGGTTCTATACGGATTTTATTTGGGTAGTAGTCCTTTAAAAATGCGGCGCATGATAGTTTCGGTACACCGTTGAGCATCATCCCGCAACTACCACAGACGCCCATCTGGCAAGACCAGCGGTAGGAAAGCGTTCCATCGATCTCGTCTTTAATGTGATTGATGGCGTCCAGCACTACCCAGTCTTCACGGAACGGGACCTTGTATGTCTGAAAGGAGGGCTCGCTCTCTTTCTCAGGTTGGTAGCGGAAGATTTCCAATTTCATGGTTTCTGCCATTGTTTATAATTTATCCTTCTTTTCCATAAACCCTTTCTCCAGGCGGCCATTTAGTAATCACCACATCTTTATAATCCATGCGGGGTTCAGTATCATTTCGGTATGCTAAAGAATGCTTTAAAAATTTTTCATCATCCCTATCGGGGAAGTCAGTTCGCTGGTGAGAGCCCCTGCTTTCCGTTCTTTCCAGAGCACTATAGGTGATGGCTTCTGCAACATCCAACATGAACTCGAGTTCTAGTGCTGAGGTTAATTCAGTGTTAAAATTGAAACTTCTGTCCTCCATTATAATATTGGAAAACCGGTCTTTAAGTTCTTTTATTTTATTGCATGTTTCTTTCAAACTTTTCTCTGAGCGATAGATGCCGACACTCGTTTCCATCGTTTCGTTCATTTCTTGCCGAAGAGAAAAAATTCTTTCCGTCCCCCCTTCTTTTCTAAAGAAGTTTATCCCGATCCGTTCTTGTTCATCGGCAGCTTGCAGTTCCAGTGAGGCCGTGTTAAGATGGGGGTTCTCCAATGCAAACTGGGCCGCTGCCTTCCCTGCGCGCCTCCCAAACACCAGAAGTTCCGTCAGGGAGTTCGATCCCAGGCGATTGGCCCCGTTGATAGAGATGCAGGCACACTCCCCGGCAGCGTACAAACCGGGAAGGGCAGTAGCCCCTGTGATGTCAGTATCGATCCCTCCCATCATGTAGTGGACGACGGGCCTCACTGGGATTGGTTCATATACGGGATCAATGCCAGCATAATTATTGGATAACTCCCGGACAAAGGGAATCTTTTTATCAATTTTCTTTTCACCTAAGTGACGAATGTCGAGATGGACTACGTGGCCATATGGACCGGAGATAGTTCTTCCTTTTTCTCTTTCCGCCACGAAAGCCTGACTCAGCCGATCCCGGGGACCCAGTTCCATGCTTTTTTTTACTGGATGCTTTGAATCATTAATATCCAACGGCTTGCCCAAGTCGTAATCCTGAAGGTATCTATAGCCGTCTTTATTCACCATGATTCCGCCTTCCCCCCGGGCTGCTTCCGTAATGAGAATACCCGTGCCAGGGAGTCCAGTGGGATGGTACTGGATAAATTCCATATCTTTTAGCGGTACACCGGCCCGGTACGCCATGGACATCCCGTCGCCCGTTTTGATGGCACCATTGGTCGTGAACGGGAAAACTCGTCCTGCTCCGCCTGTACACATTATCACCGACCTGCCGGTAATCGCCTCCACCTTGCCGGAGCGAAGTTCGATGGTAGCTACACCTTGGCACCGGCCATTCTCCACCAGAATTTTTGTGGCGAACCATTCATCGTAGCGGGTAATGTTGTTGTACTTAAGGGAGGTCTGAAAGAGAGTGTGGAGCATGTGGAAACCGGTTTTGTCAGCGGCAAACCATGTCCGCTCAATCTTCATCCCCCCGAAGGGCCTCGTCGCCACCGTCCCATCAGTTTCCCGGCTCCACGGACAACCCCAGTGCTCCATTTGGATCAATTCTCTGGGAGCTTCGTTCACAAAAAGTTCCACCGCATCTTGATCACACATCCAGGCCCCGCCGGCTATGGTATCATTGATGTGGTTTTCCAGAGAATCGTTATCTTTGATAACAGCCGCCGCGCCGCCCTCTGCTGCCACAGTGTGGCTCCGCATGGGATAGACCTTACTCACAACTGCGACACTTAAGCTTGGGTTCGTTTCGGCGATGGAAATTGCAGCTCGGAGTCCTGCGCCTCCGCCCCCGACCATGACAATGTCGTGATCTGTAATCATTTAAGATGGGCCAGAGAAGTAAAGATACTGGTGATCATGGCTGAACAGCTGGAAAAATTACAAAACAGGGAGGGGAAAAATCATCCCCAATTATTATGAATTTCAAAAAAACATAGGAGATCAGTTATCTCTCGATGTCAGCATCTATAATCTGAAAAAAGGATAGAAAGTGGTAAGGCATTCAGGCAAATAATCATTCTAGTCAAAGGCAGAAAAACCCCTTAGGCTAAATTGGAGAGCACCTCATTGGCAACCTGTAATAATACGTCGGCCAAGCTGTTTGTAGTAGCTAAAATTTCGCAATTGGCACTTCTACCTCAACACCTAATTTCTTTGACACCAATTCTGACAGGGCTTAGTTTGTAGCTTTGACCTTACTAAGAAAGCAACTCTGTGGATAAAAACATCATAGCAGCAGGTGACAAGACTACCGTGGAAGCAGCCAAGGAAATTCTATGGCTAGGTGGCAATGCATACGATGCAGCTGTAGCAGCGGTGTTTACATCAATGACGGCAGAACCGTGTCTCACCAGTCTAGGCGGCGGCGGGCATTTTATGGCCTATCCGTCTGGTAGCAAGCCGATCCTGTTCGACTTTTTTGTTGACATGCCGAGCGGCGTGATTGAACCAAAACAGATGGAGTTTTTTGATATTGAGGTTGACTTTGGCCCGGAGCAACAGCAGTTCCACATAGGAAAAGGGTCCATTGCAGTGCCCGGAACAGCGGCAGGTCTCCTCCACGTTCACAAAGGGCTGGGAAAGCTAAAGAGAAAGGATCTAATGGCTCCTGCCATCCGCGCAGCTAAAGAAGGGACGGTTCTTTCTGACGCGCAAGCTTATCTAGTAAAGATTCTGGCACCCATTCTTAATTATGAAACAGCGGGTAGAAGACTTTTTTCACCCGATGAAAGACTGCTTCAAACTGGTGACAGATTGGCCATTCCCGACTTGGCTGATTTCCTGGATGGTTTGGCCTGTGAGGGGGTTGATCTGATGTATAAAGGTGAAGTGGCTGACAGGATTGTAGAATGGGTAGGAGAAGAAGGCTTCTTGAGGAAAGCAGATTTGGAGCAGTATGAAGTGAAGGAGAGGACACCTATTACTACTAATTTTTTCGGCCACAAGATATATCTCAATCCACCACCTGCTATGAGCGGCATTCTTGTCGATTTTACGTTCTGTCTTCTGGAGCAGGTGATTCTTTCCGCGGGATCGTCAATCGAATTGAAAGATGTGGCCTTAGCCCTGTCGATGACTAATGAGGCGCGGCGGAACAAACTTCCTGAGGGAACTGTTATGAGCGGCCGCTCCCGTTTTTGCATGGACAAGGACTTCCAGACGTATGTTGAGGACTTCCCGACAAAACGGCCGAGGGGAGACAATAACCAAGAACCCACCTCCCGAGGTGCCACTACGCAGGTTAGCATTTTGGACACGGAGGGGAATGCCGCCAGCGTTACCACCACAAACGGTGAAGGGTGTGGTTATATACTGCCGGGTCTTGGCTTTATGTTGAACAATATGTTGGGCGAGGAGGATTTAAACCCTCATGGGTTTCATCTTCATAAACCCGGGGACCGCCTACCATCCATGGTGGCCCCTACCATTGTGACGAAAGATGGTGTGCCTGTCATGGTAACGGGCAGTGCAGGGAGTAACAGGATTCGTTCGGCAATTGTTCAGGTGATTACCAATGTTCTCTGCGGTGGCATGGAGATAAAGGAAGCCGTTGTGGCGCCGCGGATTCATGTAGAGGGGGACACGTTACAAGTGGAGCCAGGTGTGAATGAAGTACAACTGAGAAAGCTGACAGATTTTTTTGAGATTCATCAATGGAATGAGATGAATCTATATTTCGGTGGTGCCAATTCTGTGACATCCTACGGAGGTGCCGGTGATCCTCGCCGTGGCGGGGCTGCGGCAACTGTATAATCACGATATTTGATTGAAAGAGTGCTTTTCCTCGCCTGATTAGTCGGCAGCTTCTTCCACCAGCCATTTAAACAGCTTCATCTGTATTTCATCGTGCTGCATCTGTTCAGGATGCCACTGGATGGCGAGGAATTTTGCTTCTCCGTTAACGGATTCGACAGCCTCGATAAGACCATCAGGAGCATACGCCACTGGTGTGAGGTTTTTCCCAAGGTCACGAATGCCCTGGTGGTGAGTGCTGTTCACTGTAGGCGTGTTGCTTCCCAGAACATTCCTGAGAAGACTTGACTGGTGAATTTCAATAGCATGATTCACCACTGGACCTTTGTAATCACCGTGATCCAGTGCACCTTTAAGTTGCGAAGGGACATCTTCGTAAAGTGTGCCGCCGTTCATGACATTGATGAGTTGGATCCCGGCACAGATGGCGAGGATCGGCTTGTTCCTCTTAGCGAATGCGTCGAAAATCTTCCGGTCGAAGGAAACTCGAGCGGGGTGCATGGGCTCCTCACCCTTCAAATCGTATGGAGCACCACCATAGATTTTGATGGGGAGATCAGGACCACCGGTCAGAATCAACCCGTTTAGTTGATCGGCAATATTGGAAACGTGGTGTTCTTTTTCGGGATAAGTGAGAAGAAGTGGGACGCCATCCGCTTTCCAGATGCTCTGACTATATGTTTCTCTCGTCATGTGCCAATAGGCATTCTCCTTAACGAAGTATCCCGGTGCAATGCCGATTAAAGGATTAATTCTCACTTTTATATCTTCATGGCTTTGTTATCTCTTTTAACAGATCTTTTTGCTCTTCCCACCGGTCTTTCAGGAACTGTTCCACACTTTTCCCAGACTTTTCAAATGATGCCTGAGTTGAGAGAGAAAAAGGCCCTACCGATAAAAACTCTTCAGCAAAAAGTGCTAGAAATTGCTTTTCTCTATTGTCAGCCAACCCTTCCAAAGCAAAGGATAAAAACTGTTCACACCATGCCCGCAATGTTTGTCCCGCGACCTCATAGGATAAATCGAGCGTCTGCGCCATTGCATTCAGCTGTTGCCGATCTTCATCGGACCATTTTGCGCAAATCCCCATAACTTTTTCAAGCGAATCTGGTGAACGAAGTATCCCCTGGAAAAAAGCAGCGGGTACCAGTTCATAGCCAAAAGGGGGGCGGTCTGGGCCACGGATCTCAAGAACATGTTTAAAACGAACCTGTGTAAATATCTGGTGCAGAGCTGTCATGACGTCACCCGACTCTAGTTCACCGCGGCTGCCAAGAGAGTCGAGCCACCTTCCCAGGGTCCCGTCATAGGTGCCTATTGAGCCATCTTTTTCAAATGTGAAAAGGGTGGGAGTGTTAAGAACATAGGTTATAAAGTTGTCCACTAGGCCATCAGGCGATTTTATGCCGTGATCAAATAGGCAGTTGCTCCTGATGGGGTCCGTATTCCGCCAAATGATCTCTCGCATGTTCCGGCTGCCTGTAGGTTCACCTCTGTAAAAAGGGGCGTTTGCAAAAATAAGTGCAATGAACGGGTGAAGACAATCGGATACAAAGGCCAACCTTTCCGCCTCTTCCAGGGAAGTATAGTCCAGGTTGATCTGGACGCTGGCTGTGTTGAGCATCATTTCGTGACCGTGCGTTCCAGTCTCGGTAAACCGTTCGTGCATTAGTTTGTATTTCATGTGATTTATAATAGTTATATCACCGGCGGGGACAACAGGCTCCAGCGCAAGATCGGACACTATGAGATTTTCCTCTTCAGAGATGTGAAGAAGATTTGCTATATAAGTTTTCCATTCATTACCCAGATCGTGAAGAAACCTGTGGGGCTCTGAGGCGTACTCCATCTGGCCACCCGGTTCGATGGAGAGGATCGGGGCGATACCCTTTTCAAAGTTCTTAGCTTCAAGGCGAACTTTCAAATCTGATGAAGAAATAGAGGTGCCCGGATTGACGGGAATTCTCTTCATTTCGTGATCGTAGATGAGATTCTCCACCTCTAGTCCGACGCAGAGATCACTCATGGATCGCAACTGTGAGGTGATCACCTTTTTTACTTCCGAGTTTAATTCAAAGGGTGACATGAGAAACGAAGTGGCTGAGTCAATAATGGAGATTACTCTTTTCTGGTGACTGGAGACAAGTAAAAGTTGGTGATGCACCTTGCCATAAGTTTATCTGTTTAGTACTTTCATTACCACAGCAAGAAACATCAAAAGTTTTTAATTGATATTTCTAAGGAGAATTAATTATGAGCGGAACATTGGTCTCTTTTCAAGCCAATGGCCGGACCTGTGACGGCTATCTTTCGGTTCCCGATTCCGGGGGCGGCCCGGCTGTCATTGTTCTTCAAGAATGGTGGGGTTTGGTTGATCATATCAAGGATGTAGCGGATCGTTTTGCAAACAGTGGCTTTACTGCTTTGGCTCCAGATCTCTATCACGGAGAATCAACAACTCAACCCGATGATGCTGGGAGGCTTATGATGGCCCTAAACATTGGGGAAACGGAGAAGGATCTTGCTGGTGCTGTAAAGTTTCTTGTAGATCACAATTCAGTTTCCAGTGATAAGGTTGGTACGATCGGTTTCTGTATGGGGGGACAGCTATCTCTCTTTGCCGCCTGTGCGAATCCACAGATCGGTGCCTGTATTGATTTCTATGGTATTCACCCGAACATCCAGCCAGACTTTAAGAATCTGGCGGCACCGGTGTTGGGAATTTTTGCTGAGAATGATGAGTTTGTGACTCCTGGGAATGTAGATGAACTGAAAGTATTGCTAGAGTCACAAGGTCACGAGCCGGATTTCCACATCTATCCAGGTGTAAACCACGCTTTTTTTAACGACTCCCGGCCGGATGTTTACGATGTGCAAGCCGCCACCGATGCTTGGGAGAAAGTAACAACTTTCTTTGGTGAGAATCTGTAACCTTTGAAAAACTTGCTGGACAGCCAGCGGGAATCGTTCCACGCTCGTGTCATCATCATTGAGGGGGATGGAGAGTCTTCTGTTCTCGATCTACTGAAAGTTGAACATGAGGTTCTTGTAGCAGATGATTCTGTACATCGGGGAATGATTACATCCATTGACGGGCTGCAAAATTCTGACTCCGAGTTCTGGAGGTACGCGGTGGGAAATACAAAAATCCCAAAGCCGGCCTCCAAGACTATACCGGGAAAAGGTGATCTTATTATATGGTGGTTTGGAATTGACCCTGAGCCGCCAAAACTCCAGACATAAAAAAACCGCGCTTTGGCGGTTTCTTTAGTGAAGGTCTCTCCTTTATGCGAGGGAGGGGTAGTCAGGCTTCTGTGGATGCTATTTTTTTACTGCCTTTGACCTGCTTGGAAAACAGTTCTCGAATATTCTTGGAGATTGTGTCTTTCAATGTCGTTTCCTTGAGAATCTGCTCCTGAAGTTTCAAGAGACCTTCAATGAGAGATTCAGGTCTTGGCGGACATCCAGGGACATAAACATCTACCGGCACCACAAGATCAACACCTTTAAGTACATGATAACCGTACTGCCAGTAGGGGCCACCACTGGTAGCGCAGCTACCCATGGAAACAACGTACTTGGGGTCGGCCATCTGCTCATATAGTCGTTTGACACGAAGAGCCATTTTCATGGTGACGGTTCCGGCAACTATCATCACATCAGCCTGTCTTGGTGATGACCTAGGCACCATACCGATCCTATCCAAATCGTGACGGGAAGCGGCGGTAGCCATCATCTCGATTGCGCAGCATGCAAGACCGAACTGGAAGTACCAGGGCGATGTCGCCCTTGCCCAGTTTACCAATTTGTTCAACGGTGCTACAATAATGTCGCCCAGTCCGCTTTTATTGCCTGCCTGATCTAAAGTCATTTTTTATTCCTTAATTTGCTGAGCTGTCATGTAAACTGGTTTTTCGCCCATGAAGTCGTGATGGGGGAGAATGGCGTAACCCTGTTGATTCCGTGTGGGGCACGTTGAACAAGAGGTTGTTCCGTTTGTTCGGTGCCTCACAATATCTAATATTTTGTTGTTAGTTTCATCACCGCCCGCCACCAGCTCTTCATCTGTCTCTACATACCATCGGAGGGTCACCAGGTAGCGATAAGATTTTCTCTCTTTTTCTTTACTCATCAGGATATCCCTCGGATTGATTGCTAAACTTTAATCGACTGTGAATTTATACATGGTCTCTTTTTTGGCAAATCTCTTTCGCTTAAAGTGTTGTGACAAGACTAAAGACACCATTAAGGAATGCTAAACAAAGTGTCGATTTTATACCGTTATTTGCAATTGTATCAATCATGCTGTAGTCTCGAACTCCAGTTTATCTGCCGATACGGGCATCATTATTAGGGATTACGCCTACAGTTCGGACTGGACAAAAGAAGAGGTGTGGTAGTATAAAACTATGCTTGTAGGTGAGGAGACACTGGAGTTCTAACAGTCAATTAATTCTTCGGCAAAAATTATAGATAACAGGTTTAAATTGATACCGAGACAGGTATAATAAATAGAATCATGTGACTATATTCACGTCCATTAAATTGGGGTTAAGAACAGTGTTATGACGAAACAAACTAAAACTATAGCAGATAGTAATGTAATGATTGCTTGGAATGAAACTAACATCTCTCGAACGGCTTGCGAATATCCCAATTGTTTTCTCAACAACCATGAAAAAGGTTTGTAATGAACTCAGATAAATATGATTTTGTCATTTCCATCGGCGGTGCTGCAGGACAGGGGATTGCTGCACCGGGTGATGTATTTGCTTGGATTTTTGTCCGTCGAGGACTCCACCTTTACACCTATAATGCTTACCAGTCCATTATTCGTGGTGGCCATATTTTCCTAACTTTTCGTGTATCGACGGAAAAGGTTTATAACCACGGCGATAAAACTGACCTGTTAGTATGCTTGAATCAAGACACGATGGACCGGCATCTGAAACACATGGAGCCGGGGAGTTGGGTCATCTACAACAGCGATACCATTAAGCCGGGCGAAGCTCAGGATGGTGTTCAGTTGTGCGGAATACCCGTTAAGGAGTTAAGTGACAACAACCGCAACAAGCTAGTGCAGAATACGGGGGCTCTTGGTGTCTGCATGCACATTCTCGGACTAGATTTTGGAATCTTGGAAAATATTCTCACTAAACAGTTTGTTCGGAAAGGCCAGACAGTGGTAGATGAGAACATTGGAGTTGCCCGAGCTGCGTGCGACTATGCAGTCGCAAACTTTACGCCTTGCTCGGAAGCGATACCGGAGGGTGAAAAACCCCAGGCTTGGTGGTCCGGGAATGAAGCTTTGGCAATGGGTGGGGCTTGCGCAGGTGTCAAGTTCTACGCTGCCTACCCCATGAGTCCCGCCACAGGCGTACTCCACTGGATGGCCAAGTATGCTCGTGACCTAGGCATCATGGTTCGACAGGTTGAAGACGAAATTGGAGTTGCGACCATGGCCATTGGTGCAGCAGCTACCGGTACCAGAGCCATGTGTGCGACATCCGGGGGCGGTTTTGCCCTAATGACGGAGGCAGTTGGCAGTGCAGGGATGATGGAAATTCCGGTCGTAATGATCAATGTACAGCGAGCCGGACCATCTACCGGAGTCCCAACCAAGACCGAACAGGGGGATTTGTGGCAGATGCTGGGTGCAAGCCAGGGGGATTTCCCAAGAATAATTGTTGCTCCTAAAGATGCTTTGGATGCTTTTAACACCGTCCCAGAGCTGTTCAACTTGGTGGATCGCTATCAGTGCCCCGGTATTATTATTTCCGATTTGTTGATTTCTGAAGGAAGGTCAAGCGTGGATCCTAACGACATCAATTTCCATCCCAATATTGACCTAGGTGAATTGATTACCAAGCACTCCACTAATGGCGACGAATATCTCCGCTACAAAAACACTGAAAGTGGAATCTCACCACGTGCTGTGCCGGGACTCAAGGGCTACGTCCATGTAATGGCAACCGATGAGCAAGACGAGGATGGTGTCCTGATCAGCGATGAATTTACGAACCCAGTCAAACGTCGGATGATGGTCGAGAAACGCGGTCGTAAAATGCAGGATATATTCGAGCACGTCGCAGCGCCGGAAATAGAAGGGCCGAAAGAGGCCGACGTAACACTGGTCGGATGGGGATCCACCTACGGCGTTATACATGAAGCTGTCGAACAGTTGAAAACCGAAGGCATTACCGCCAACCACCTACCGATCAAGTGGATTGTCCCTTTCCACGTTAAAGAAATTATGGAAATCCTTTCCAACTGTAAGAAAGTGATTATGGTTGAAAACAACTATTCTGGCCAGTTTTATCGCTATATGCGTAGTGAGACAGGACTGAATGTAGATACTCACATTCGCAAGTATGACGGCGAGCCTTTTATGCCCCATCAGGTTACAAATGGTGTAAAAGAGATATTGGATGGAGAGACTGAAGTCTTTGTTCCAGAACATAAAATAATGGTTTAAGGAGATTATCTCATGGTAACTGACACAGCAGTACAAGATGTAGAAAGACCTGTCAAAAAATTAAAGGCCAAGGATTTCAACGGAAAGGTCGATCCGGATTGGTGTCCTGGGTGCGGCGATTTTGGGGTCTTAAGTTCTCTTCAGAAGGCCTGTGTTGATCTAGAGCTGCATCCCCACGAGATTCTTACTGTCAGCGGAATTGGCTGCTCCTCTAATTTCCCTGGTTTTTTTAACTCTTACGGAATGCACACTCTCCACGGCCGCGCGCTTCCTTTTGCGACCGGTGCAAAGCTGGCCAACCATGAGCTTACGGTGATTGTTACCGGCGGAGATGGAGATGGCTATGGTATTGGGGGAAACCACCTTACTCATCTTGCACGCAGGAATGTTGATCTTACTTACATTGTTATGAACAACCAGATTTACGGGCTTACCGTGGGGCAGACTTCACCAACCAGCGAGTTCGGCATGAAAACAAAGAGTACTCCCTTTGGTAATCTCGAAACACCATTGAATCCAATTACCGCAGCCATTATGAACGGCGCAACCTTTGTTGCTAGAGGTTATAGTGCTGATCCTAAAGGGCTGACAGACCTGCTGTGCCAGGCAATCCAACATAAAGGGTTTTCATTGGTAGATGTCTTTAGTCCATGTGTCACCTTTAATAAGGATAATACCTACGCTTGGTTTAAACCGCGGGTTAAAAAATTGGAAGATGAAGGACATGATTTCCATGATTGGAAGGCTGCTTGTGAACAAGCCCTGGTCTGGGGGAAGAAGATTTATTATGGAAAGTTCTTTCAAGTTGAGAAGAAGCCCACACTTAATGATTTAGAACCTGTACTGAACGAAGGTGGTCCAATTTGTTTCCGTGAGCTGGGTCTTACTAAGGAGCAGTCGGATAAAATCCTCAAGGAGATGATGTAACTCAAGAACGAATCAATTTTTTTATTTACCAAAAACGGAAGGAGGCTCCACCGAATATTTTGACAAAGATGTGAATCTGGACGAACTTTTACAAGCCACCCAAGAAGAAAGACTTTCGAAGAGGCGTCTGTTTCAAGATTTGGCCAGAATTGAGAAGATTGAAGAATAAATCGAACAAATCTTCATCTGATTTATCTTTTCCCAAAGGAATCGAACTTTTACATAACCCCCTTTTAAACAAAGGGACAGCGTTCACAGCCAAAGAGAGAGAACTTCTTCAGCTAGAAGGGCTGCTGCCTCCTCATATCCTGACGCAGGAAGAACAGAAAATCAAAGTTCTTGCGAGCGTAAGAGTTCAGAAAACCGATCTAGACAAATATATTTATCTAACATCGCTTCAAGATCGGAACGAAGCGTTGTTTTACCGCTTAGTAATAGATGAAATAGAAGAATTCATGCCGATAATTTATACGCCTACTGTAGGGTGGGCCTGTCAGGAATACGGCCATATATTCCGCCGTCCCAGAGGACTTTATATTTCTTTAAATGATAAGGGTTGTATAGAAAAAATATTGTGTAACTGGCCTCATAGGAACGTGGATGTCATTGTTATCACAGATGGGGAACGCATTCTGGGATTGGGAGATCTAGGTGCCGAGGGAATGGGTATCCCGGTTGGAAAATTGTCTCTCTATACAGTGTGTGCTGGGATTCATCCAGACAGAACATTACCGATCACCATTGACGTAGGTACAAACAATGAAGAACTTTTGGAGGATCCGCTTTATATCGGGTTGCGTCACAAAAGAATTGTTGGTGATGAATACGATGCTCTTCTGGATGAATTCATGGATGCAGCAACCCATGTTTTCCCTAATGTTCTGATCCAGTTTGAAGATTTTGCAAACCAGAATGCTTACAGGTTGCTGATAAAATATCGAAAACATTATTGCACCTTTAATGATGATATCCAGGGAACTGCTGGTGTGGTTTTGGCTGGACTGTTGTCCGCCATGCGCATTACGAACTCATCCTTGGATAAGCAGAGAATCCTGTTTTGCGGTGCAGGTTCAGCTGCCATAGGCATTGCTGATATTCTAGGCAGGGAAATGACGAACTCTGGGATAGATGAAAAGGCGGCTAGAAAAAAAGTATACTTATTCGATTCCAATGGTCTTGTTACAGTTGATCGAGAAGATTTGTCTGAAGCAAATATGAAGTATGCTCAGAAAGCTGATGCTGAAACTAACTTCTCTGCGGCTGTTGAGAAACTAAAACCGACCATTGTGATTGGTGTGTCAGGAGTCGGGGGCGTATTTGAAGAAAAAATGGTTCGTAATATGGCTAAAGAGAATGACAGGCCAATAATTTTTTCTCTGTCTAACCCTACCTCAAAATCGGAATGCACTGCTGAAGAAGCATATAGTTGGTCCGAGGGCAAAGCCATTTTTGCCAGCGGAAGTCCTTTTGAAAACGTAAGATTGAATGGAAAAACTTACCATCCGGGACAGGGCAATAACGCCTATGTTTTCCCTGGCGTGGGATTGGGGGTTGTTGCCAGCGGTGCTACCCGTGTTTCAGATGAAATTTTTCTTGTGGCGGCCCACGCACTGGCGAACACGGTGAAGGAAGAAAATCTTGAAAGGGGGACGGTCTATCCGGCACTCGCAGAGATTAGGGATGTTTCCAAACGGATTGCAGTAGCCGTTGCTCAAGAAGTTTACAATTCTAATTTAGCATCACAACCTTGCCCGGACGATCTTGAACGACACATAGAAGAAACGATGTATTCACCTCACTACGAATCCTATATAGATTAATTGGGAAAGAAAGAAGAGTGGTAAGCAGCTAATTTGACAAACGGTTAGCCCTGAAATCGTCTCTTAGCCGAACAACCCTATCGAAGGCTTCCTCAGGGACAATCCTCCCGCGAATGTAGGGGTAGACCGTCTTTACTATTGCTTCCCACTCGGCATATTCTTCATCTGTAATTTTGTGAGCAATGAGACCGTACTCGGACATCACTTCTACCGCTTTGTCATCCAGTTTGCGAATCTCCTCGGTCAATTCAATTTCGGCTTCCTTGGAAGCGGTTAGTATAAGCTCCTGTATATTGGGCGGGATTTGGTCCCACACTTTTTTCTGTATAATCGTGGCACCCATCAGAGGCGCCCACTTCACGTCTGTCATATGTTTTGCGCCTGCGAACCACTGATTCCCAAGAGCGAGTAAGGGGGTTGTACTGAATGCGGTAACCATGCTGGTCTGAAGCGCTATGGTGAGATCAGTTGCGGCAAGAGGTACAGGGCTCAGGCCGAGAGTTTTGTACATTTCAATATCAGTTCCTTCATCAGCCCATACGAATAATTTATGCTTCTTCAAATCGTTGGGAACTCTAACCGGTGATTGAGCAAAATAGCGTACCCAGCCCACCTCACCCCAGTGAATGAATGCATATCCTTTTTTTTCAAGTTTTTGAATCAGTTCAGGGCTCAACTTTTCACGAACGTAATCTTTTTCTTCATCGGAGTTGTAAAGCAGAGGGATGTGAGTGACAGCAGCAAATTCTGGCACGATGTAAGCGAGGCCACTGGTAGATAAGGATGCTGCGTTGAGTTGGCCGATACGCATTTTGCGGATGACCGCTGATTCATCACCTGCAACACCCCCAGGATAGATAGTGAGCTTAACCTCACCGTTAGATTCATCGCGCCAATTTTGACCCATCTCACGCAATCGAAGATCCCACGGAGAACCGTGACCAGCAAGTGTCGCAAGTTTTATATTGACTTTTTTCCCTTCGGCCGGGAAGACGGCCAGGCAAAAGATGAGTATGCAGGTTTGTCTTATCATGACTCTGAAGTTAAGATGAGTCAAAAGGAATCAGAAACGTTACTCTTCCAGGAAAAGTGACTTATCAAGACTGGCGAAAAATCGTTGGAAGAACTCAGGCTCATGTACACCACCGGTTTGTAAAATTTTTCCATCCTGCTCCGTTTCACCTTGCGCACTGACACGGACACTTATTTCATTATTGTTTGCCTCATCAAGGTTCACCGTTATTCGATAACGGTGAATTTTTGGGCCATCAGGGCTTTTATCATTACCGCCATGATGAATAACATGCGTTTTATTATCCCTGTCCTTCTTATCGCCATCTTTCCCACCGAACAGCAAGCTCAAGATTCCAATTATTAGAAACACACCCCCAACAGTAAGAACAACTTTTTTCCATGTGGGCATGGATGGTATAACCTCTTCATCTTCCGATAAGCGTGCCTGTTGTTCTTGAGTTGTTCTGCTGGCAGTCAGAAGGCCAAACTCAATATTGATGACATCCACTGTGTAACTGAGATCCTGCAGGACATTTACGGAAGATTTCAAAATTTTCTGCCTATCAGCAGTATAGGTTCGTGTCTCCATAGCGCGGGCTACAGTAGTGGGAGGAGCTGGTAGTCTTGGGGCCACACAGCTAAGAAAGGTTATGAGGTAAAACCTTAGGGCAAGCCCAAAACCTTTTTGTATTGGACTTGTAGGATTACGAAAACGGTTCAAGAGTTAAAATTCTAAACGCTGATATTTAAAGTTAGCCACCTGCTTGTTGTCATTGAAGGTGATTAACACTGTAATCGACTTGGAGGTAGTGGAGGATCTTGAGGCGGTTCCTGATGCAATACCGCCCAACCAGCTGATGGGGTTCCACCAAGACACCACCATGCCACTGCTTGCTTGTGCCTCCCTGGATATTCTATCATAAGTCCAGACTTCTTTGCCGTCTGAATCCTTGGTTATAATATTCGGCGCACCCATCGTTTCCATTATTTCAGCCTGATTTGCACCTTCATACACGGATTTTTGAATAGTTCCCAGTGTAAGCCTGTCTGTTTGCGGTTTGTTCGCTGCACAACCGAACAAAAACAATGTGGTGAAAGCAAAAGCAGTGATTTTATCCATTTGAGTGTCTCCTTTCAAGAAGGGTCAGTTTCATTAAAAGTTACATCTCTGAACAATCTCAATAATGAAAAAGTTTCAACCATGAGAAACATCTACTCTCATTATGGTTACTTTAATTCAGAACAGAAGGTTGAATATTGCCGGGAATGTGTGGAAATTTGATTTCGGCTTAATGGAAATAGGATCATCACCAAAAAAATGAAAAAGAAAGAGTAAACAGTGAGTTATCTCATAATGGATATTGAAACCGTTCCCAGAAAGGGACTGGACGATATGGTTGAGGCAGAAGTGGCTAAGCGGACGGAGAGACGACTTGAACAGAGTGGAGGTGACCCGGCAGAGGCTGAGTCATTGATTCGTTCCACGTCCCCTTTTTTCGGGGAAGTGGTTTGTGTCGGCATGCGTTGGCTCAAAGGTGATGGGACACATCGGGATAATGTCATCTGCGAGTCTAATGAACACGATACCTTGGAAAGATTCTTTGATGTGGTGAACCACGAATCAGCTCAATCGGTGCGGTTTGTGCACTACAACGGTCTCGGATTCGACATCCCTTTTTTAATCATTCGCGCAGCCCATCACGGAACCAAGATTACAAATCAAAAATTCACTGATCTTCGCCGGTTTAGTTATAAAAGCCATATTGATCTTATGCAGTTTCTTGCTAATTGGGATTTCCGGGGTCGAGTCAGTTTTGATATTGCATGCCGTTCTTTCGGCATCCCTTCGCCAAAGGAAGGAAAGGTGACAGGTGCAACAGTAGGAAAGGCTTTTAAAGAGAGAAACTTGGAAGGAATAAAGCAATACGCCATGGAGGATGTGAAAGCGACCCATAAACTATTTGAAAAACTGAGAGACTATATATCTTGATGCGTGTTAACATATGTCTAACCGCTCTTTTTCTTCTGAGTTGTGAGCCGCTGGTGACACAATTCGAAGATTTGGAAGAGGCGGTCTATTATCAAGCCGCTAAAATAACAACGCCACCTTACAGAATTGTTTCGTTTACAGTAGTTACTTGGAATATCCGTTTCGGTGCGGGCCGAATTGACTGGTATCTCGATTCATGCGGTGATCGTGTACTACTTACCGAGAAAGAGGTCGTTGAAAATCTGGAGACCATAGCCAGGGAGATGGGTGAGATCGGAGCAGACATTCTGTTGCTCCAGGAAGTGGATAGAAATTCTAAGCGCTCTGCTTACATAGATCAGATACAGTGGTTTCTCGATCATACAGAACTGAACTATGGTGTCTATGCTCCTATTCAAAAAAGCCAGTTTATTCCAAGCGATGGACTTGGTCGAATGGATCTGGGAAATGTGATTCTCTCTCGTTGGGAGATTAATGATGCCGAGAGAATCCAGATGGCACTCCGTGGTGACCAGAGTGCTCTGACACAATATTTTTGGCCCCGGAGGAACATTATCAAATGTAAGATTGAGGTTCCGGGACATGACAACTTTTGGGCGGTGAATATACACGCAGCGGCTTTCTCCACGGACGATACAAAAGAGAAACATGTAAAGCTCTTCAAGTCTGAATTGGATGAGCTTAATGGCATTGGGGCCACATTTGTTGGTGGAGGTGATTTCAACACGGTTCCACCGGGTTCGGAGAAAACAGAATATTGTGATGAGGACAGATGTCCTGGTGAAACCTCAGATCAATGCGGAGATGGTCTGGATTATACCACGGAACAAGACTGGCTCACTTCTTTATATGGTGACTACACACCAGCAGTGGCTCTGAACGATTATTTAATGGACAATTCTTCCTATTTCACCCACAATCGCTCAGGGACGGAGTGGTGGGACAAGAAAATTGATTATATTTTCACAAACGGCGGTTGGGCAAACACCACTGGTACAACCCACCAGGACATGTTCAATCTTTCTGATCATGCGCCTGTGAGCGCAGAATTTTTGTTGACCCAATGAGACGTACCATATTTTCCCTCCTTTTATTGTTTAGTCTACCAAAAGCCCAGGTCTGGTCAGGCGGTACGGCCGTGACCATACCTGCTGGGCGCTGGGAGATAGGGGTCTTTCAGCCATTGAAATACGGGCAAACAGAGGAGTTGGAATGGTCTGTCCATCCGATCTCCTTTTTAATCATACCCAACGTGCAAGTAAAGAAGTATTGGGGTCGTAGTGATTTTGGAATGGTATCGACACGCCACAGCTTGGTATATCCCACACCACTTCTGCGTAAGCTAAGGTTGAAAGGTTTCGGGAATAGTACACTTGCGGATATGGACGTAGGCGGAATTATCTCCGGAGATCCGGATATTTCTGAGATTCCTGTTGCCTTTTCTTCAAGAAACGAAGTGTTGATCACGCGTCATCTTGGTAATGGGATGCAGTTAACGGGAAAATTTGGCATGGCACTAGCGATTGCTTCAGGGGATTGGGACAAAAGGACAACAGTCGATCTGCCTTTGGTCTACCCAAGGATAGCTGTGCTTTATAATGGTTACGGCTTAAATGTCGGCGCTGATCTCATACGAGCTCTAACAAAGCGATTGCAATATCTCTTGGATGTGGATGTTCAACTTCTGCCGGGCTCGGAGAGCGATTTTTTTCTTGAACACAAATCACTGTTTCTTTGGAGCGGCAATGACCGTATCCGAATTTCTCTTGGCTACAAAATTGTTTACGGTCACTATCCTTTTGGTATCCAATGGCATCTATTTCCCCTATTTGATGTACAATGGGGATGGTAAATACCAAGACCGAGTTCCTGATATCTTGCAACTAAGCTTTCCTTCGGACAAAGGACGTGGCGAAACCAACAGGCACGGCTATATTCGCCAAAAACTGAACGGTTAGAGAACACTATGTCTTCCAATAGATTTATTATTCTTGTTAATCCTCAAGGGGGGACTAAGCGGGGACTGGAGATTCTTGAACAGGTAGAGCCTCTTTTTAGGGAGGTTGGTGCTGATCTTGATATTCGAGAGACAGAATATGCCGGCCACGCCACAGAGATTGCTTGCAAAATCGATCTTGAAGGTATCACAGGTTTCTGTCACATCGGTGGCGACGGGACGTTTCATGAAATCATAAACGGCCTGCTTACAAGGACTGATGGAAAGCAAGTTCCTCTTGGCTACATCCCGGGCGGGACGGGGAACTCATTTATGTATGACATGGAATGCCTCGATCCTGTGGAGGCTGCTAGACGAATTGTTTCCGGGGGCACTACACCAATCGATGTGGCTGAAGTTGAGATGCCCGAAGAGAAGGTTTACTGCATGAATATTGTAGGGTGGGGAATGGTAACCGATATCAATATGAGCGCCGAAAAATTGCGGTGGCTTGGTGAACAAAGATATAATGTTACAACACTTCTCCACGTGATGAAGCTGAAGCGACGTTCAGCAAAACTTGTCATAGAAAAAGAGGAGATTGATGACGATTTCCTATTCACAATTGCGTGCAATACACAGCACACAGGTCGTGGTATGAAAATGGCTCCCAAGGCTGAACTCAATGACGGACTCATAGATCTCGTTCTGGTAAGAAATGCCGGCCGTCTTAAACTTCTGCAGATGTTTCCGAAGGTTTTTGACGGATCTCATATTGATGATCCTATTGTGGAGTATCACCAAGTAAAAGAATTTTCAATCACACCGGCGGAAGATGAGATTCTTAATCTTGATGGTGAATTGAAAGGTTCCACACCATTCTCCGTTCGGATGATTCCGTCAGCATTTTCTGTATTTGCCTGATGAATAAATATCATTTTTTTCTTTTTTCTTTTGTCTTAAGCAGCGGAGTGCTTCCAGCCCAGGACTGGGAACTTGTACTTGCATCAGGAGATACTGTTCGAGACCTTTCTTTCAAGGAATTGCAAGATGAAATACTGCTGGCTACGCAGTTGGGCAAACCGATAACTGATGTTCAAACTTTTGATATTGAAAAGATTGATGAGTTGAGGTATGTAGAAGAGAAAAAAGTTCGAGCGCCTTGGAAAACCCGAGCTGTGGGTATGACTGGCGGTACTTTTGTTGGTTATGGCGCTGGCTTCATGATGGGCAATATCATATTATGGTGGCTTTCTTACGAAGAGCTGGGTTCATTGAAACTGTTTGGTCCAAGACCAGAAAATATGGACAGCGGAGAAGAGCTTATCACCAAGATTGCAATTAAGATGGTAACGATGATGGGATTACTGGCTGGCTATGACTGGAAGATGGAAATTGTGGACAATGTGACAGGCTATGAACTGTCAGAACTTTCCATGAAAGAGCGGAAAACTACGGTTCAAAATGCCATCTGGCCGGAACGTCCAAAGCGACTCAAAGAGTTCATTAAAAAATCTGCCACCGCAGTGAGAGATAAAATAAGGAAAAAATGACCAAAGAATTACGCCGCCAGCTGGGGCTGGTGGCCGTTATGGCCGTAGTTGCCGGGGATATGATGGGCTCCGGCATTTTTTATACCCCTCAGGAACTTGCTCCCATTGCCCAGGCCACTTGGCAGATATATCTTTTCTGGGGGCTGTGTGGTGTTATTACACTGACGGGGGTTATGACCGTAGGGCAGTTGGGTGCTGCTCTTCCGCGATCAGGCGCGGACTATCATATCATCCGGAAAAGTTTCGGCGAGCTCTTGGGATTTGTGAAACTGTGGCAGAATGTGTGGGTGTCAGGGCCTGGCTCTGTGGCAGCGGTGGCAATCCTCTTTGGGAAGTTTTGTTCTGATATTCTTGCATCCGCAATCTCTCTTTCGCCTGTAGCGTGGGGTGTAGTGGCTATTGTCGTTTTTACAGGGATCAACCTTTTAGGCGTTAAATGGGGTGGCAGAACCCAAATTGTTCTGACTATAATAAAAATATCAGCACTGCTAGTGCTTGTTGCCGGAAGCCTTTTCTTGGTGGAGGGAGCTCACTCCACATCAACGGCAGATATGGCTGTCGCTAGTTTCTCTGAAGGGATTTGGGGATTTTTTCGCCTCATCGGACTTGGTATAGGTGCTGTTCTTTTCACCTATGACGGTTGGGTGGATATTATGCATGCTGCTGGAGAAGTAAGGGATCCGAAAAAAAATTTACCGCTGGGGCTTACTCTGGGTCTGGTTCTTATAATTATAGTGTATCTGCTTACAAACTATGCTTACCTGAGGGTTGTGCCTCTTCATGAAATGGCAGGAAGTGAATCATTGGCAGCTGTAGTGGTGGCTGAAAAAACATTTGGGAGCGCAGGGGGGAAATTTATTAGCCTGTTGATGATGATATCCATCCTTGGTGCTCTTGGCGGACTGGTGATGACATTCCCACGTCTGCTTTTCGCCGCGGGCATTCAGTACAGTGAGGAGGCAAAGAGAGGGGGAATAGTGGGGAGATTATTCCACCTTCTGGCCACTGTTTCATCAGGCTCACAAGCGCCATTAGGAGCCATTTTGATGAGCTGCGTTACGGCTGTTATAGCTTTGGTCTTTTTTCAATCTTTCAGCAGGATTGTGAACTTTTTTGTGGTGCCCAACCATCTGTTCAACATCTTGCTGGTGGCTTCCGTCTTTAAATTTGCCCGGGGTAATGATGGTGAGAAATTCAAGTCTTTTGGATTTCCCGTTATACCCATTATCTATATTGTCACAATTGCAGGATTTCTCATCAGTGCCCTTGTTTATCGTCCGGGTGATACTTTGATGGGTGTGGCCCTATCGGCGACTGGGGTTCCTGTTTATTACTGGCTTGAAAGGAGAAAGAAATGAAAGAGTTCGGTGTTGCCACGGCATACGGTACAATGAAACGGGTCCTTATGCATCGACCGGGGGAGGAACTGCAAAAAGTGACGGATGACACCCTTGAAGAGTTCCACTTTCAGCGCCCCGTGGAGAGAGACAAGTTTGTTGCTGATTACAACGGTATGCTGGAACTGTTCCAAAGCCACGGGGTGGAGACAATTCTTCTGACAGATGTTTTGAAGAGTGATGATGACGCCATGTCTTACATCTGTCACCGACCAAATATGACCTATACTCGTGATCTCGCTTCTGTTTTTTGTAGCGGGGCGATACTCATGGGACCCCATTTGAAGGGGCGGTGGGGAGATCAGTGGATTGTTGGACGGGCTCTTGAAAGATTGGGTGTCCCTATACTCGGGCGCATTGATCAGCCCGGATTTCTGGAAGGTGGTGGTGTGACACTCATTGGTGACGACATGGTAGTGGCATCCCTCTGCGACCGGGCCAACGAAACAGGGACTCGGGCATTGAGAGAGCTGATCATGGGCAAGGATGTAAAATATTTTCTTGAAGTACCCCTACCTCATGGGAATGTACATATTGATGGCCTGTTCATGGTACTCGATGAAAAGCTTTGTGTCATCTATGAACCTATGTTTGATGTCTTCCCTTGTCGGCTTTATGAGGACGGTAGTTCGGGTTTCAGGAATGTTATGTTTCGGGAATTACTGGATGAGCGGGGATTCGACTGTATTGCCACCAATCTTCAGGAAAGGGAAATGGGGATGTTGAACATAGTGGTGACGAAACGGTCAGAGCGTACCATCGGCTTCGCAGGTACTACAAGAATTGGAGAAGAAATGGCAAAGTATGGGATAGTCTTGGAGAGCTTTTCTGCTGATGAAATGTGGCAGGGAAACGGTGGTGCCCACTGCATGACCTGCCCAGTTTTATTAGGCTGAGCTTAGTTTACAAAACGGCTGAAAGGGCGTCAAACAGGCGGTATGCATCGTCATCGGTGTTATATAAATGAGGTGAAACCCTCACTGAATTTCCTCTCACGCTGACATAAACCTTTCTTTCCGCCAGTTTCTCTAAAAGTCCTTTAGGCACACCATCCAGAAAACGAATGCCCATAAGGTGTGATGCTCGTTCATTAGCCGGCACCACATTAAGGCCCAATTTAGTAGCTCGAAGCGCGATGGTTTCGGTGAAAGCAGCCAGCGTCTCACTTACATTTTCTACATCCCATTCAAGCAGTTGCTTCAACGCTGCCACAGCCATGGGCATAAGGGCAAAGTTGCTTCGTTCTCCCACATCAAATTTTCTGGCCCCGGGTTGAAATTCATCCCGGTAATTAACAAGACCGGCAAAGTCTTCACTATTAGCGCGGTCGATCCAGTTGTGCTCTAGAGGATCGCAACTTTGCCGTCTCGGTGCAACATAGAGGAACCCCAGTGAATAAGGCCCAAGAAGCCATTTGTAGCAGGGAGCAATAACGAAGTCGGGATCAATCTCCTTAACAGAGAAGGGCATGGCACCAGCGGATTGAGCTAGATCAAGAACGAGGGCTGAACCGGACTGTCGACACTTTTCGCTTATTTTTATGAGATCGATAACGGCCCCGTCTGTCCAGTGACAGTTGGGCAAGGCCACCACGGCTGTCTTTTCACTGATTGCTGTTAGGATAGCTGAAGTGATTGACCCTTCCGCCGGACGCTTAACGACAACCAGCTCTCCGTTCGCACGTTTAACATTTTCTGACCATACATAATAGTTGGATGGAAACTGTTCTTCCAATACTACCACATTTTCATCTTTCTTTATGGGCAGATTTAAGGCAGCTATGGCAATTCCGTAACTGACAGCGGGTATGATAGCAATGTCTTCCGAAAAGGAGCCTATGATCTGGGAGAAAAGACTCCGGGCCTCCTCCGATTCCTTAAAAAAGTCTGGAGGGGTTATGGACCACGGTTGAGATTTTTTCCCCATTCCCCGGCGCCCGGCCTCAGTAACGGACTTCAGAGAGGGTGAGATATAGGCGCAGTTGAGATAAGTTACGTCATCAGGGATATCAAAGAGATGATGCTGGTTGGGTAGTAACATGATTTTGTATTAAACGGCGGCAAATCTTGTGGTGGCTGATCTAAAGATGCAACGGAAAAACTGATCACACCTTGGTAACTTCTGGGAAATTCAGAGGGAGAGACGGTAATGATCAATCAAAAAATACTTACTCTTTTTTCCGTGTTATGGCTTATAGTTCTTTCAACGCATCTTTTGGCTACCGAGGCGTCACACTACAGGCCTGTGTCAACATATTCCGTTATTGCTTTCGACCCCGAGACCGGGGAGTTCGGAGTGGCTGTCCAAAGCCACTGGTTTTCTGTAGGTTCATTGGTTCCTTGGGCACAAGCGGGCGTGGGTGCTGTGGCGACGCAATCTTTTGTGAAAGCTGATTATGGACCTGATGGGCTGGAACGGATGAAAAATGGATACACAGCGAATAAAGCATTAAAGGAATTATTGGCAGAAGATGATGGGGAGGCCTTACGCCAAGTCGCGATGATTGACATAAACGGGAATGTCGCAGTGCACACTGGGGATAAGTGTATTCAGGCTGCTGGGCATCAGATCGGTAAGACTTATTCTGTGCAGGCTAACATGATGGAGAAAGAGACTGTCTGGCCGGCAATGGCTAGAGCTTTTGAAAACACTCAAGGCGACCTTGCAGACCGCATGATGGCTGCGCTGGAGGCTGCTGAGGCTGAAGGTGGTGACATTCGCGGTAAGCAATCCGCGGCAATGCTTATCGTTGCTGGCGAACCGACCGGTGTTCAATGGAAAGATGTTGTTCTTGACTTGCGAATAGATGACCATGCCAATCCCTTAAGACAACTTAGGCGACTCATTCGCATTCATCGTGCTTACCAGCATGCAAACAGAGGTGATTTCCTCATGGAGAAAAATGATATTACGGGAGCACTTAAAGAGTATGAAGCCGCGACCAATTTTTACCCAGAGAACCTTGAACTGCCTTTCTGGACAGCCGTTACGTTGGCCAGCAGTGGTGAAGTTGAGAAAGCACTCCCCATATTTAGATCTATTTTCCAGCGTGATGAAAGATGGAAACGTTTTACGCCCAGACTGGTGCGGTCTGGACTTTTGCCTGATGATAAGAAACTTATTAAGCGAATTTTGAACCAGTAGCGCGTGCCGAAGATAACTTATCAGTGTACTTGGTGTGGAGAGGAATCACCTCTAGAAGGTGTTCAAACCGCCTGTGCCTGTGGTAAACCACTTGAGGTTGTTTTCGATTGGGAGAATACCCCACCGAAAAGAAGTGATCTCGATTCTGATAATAAGACGCTCTGGAAATATAGAGATGTGTTGGCCCCCATAGATGATGATCATATAGTGACACTGGGGGAAGGATGGACGCCCACAACTGATGGCGTTGATTATGATGGTGTAACAATCTTTTTCAAGGATGAAAGTGTCAATCCCACAGGATCTTTCAAAGATAGGGGTATGTCCATGGCAGTTTCACACGCCCGGGGAAATGGTATATCTGAGGTGTGTCTACCATCAGCAGGAAACGCAGGCGTAAGCGCCTCGGCCTATTGCCAAGCTGCGGGGATCGCATGCCATGTTTTCTTGCCTGAGACGATACCTACTCCCTTCATTGATGCGACGGAAGAATATGGTGCTGACTTGCGGCTGGGAGGAAGAACTATCGCCCAAGCCGCCAGTAAGATGCGTGAAGAGATGAAAAAAGAATGGTTTGACCTTTCCACGCTGAAGGAACCTTTCAGGGTTGAAGGTAAAAAGACCATGGGATACGAGATTGCAGAGCAACTGGACTGGAGACTGCCGAATGTTGTAGTTTATCCCACTGGAGGCGGCACAGGCCTCATTGGTATGTGGAAAGCGTTCAATGAAATGATTGATCTTGACTGGCTGGATCAAAAAGAGACAGACAGGCCGCGCATGGTGGTGGTCCAATCTGATGGGTGCGCCCCTATCGTGAAGGCATTTGATGAAGGGCTTCAGGAAAATGACCTGTGGGAGAAGAGTCATACAGGAGCGCTTGGTCTGAATGTCCCCTCTCCTTTAGGAGGTGCATGGATATTAAAGACGCTGTGGGACAGCGGCGGGATAGCTCTTATGGTAGATGAAGCTCAGATTATGGAGGCGTCACATGAGGTTAATGAACTGTCCGGTGTAGATGGTTCCTGTGAGGATGGTGTGTCATGGCTCGGATTTAAAACTTTGGTTGAAACAGGATGGATAAAGGAAGGTGAGAAGGTGGTGATTCCCATCACGGGCGCCGCTGAGAGATATGTTTGATCAAAATATGAGGATAGCAGTATGAACAGTCAGGAAGTACGTGATAAACACAAGAAACACCTTTTTGAAGCTGTAAAGAATTTTTACCAAGAACCTGTCGTGATAACGGAGGCTAAGGGAACCCGTGTCTCAGATATGGATGGTAATTCTTATTTGGATTTTTTCGGTGGCATACTGACTGTTTCTGTGGGGCATGCCAATGAAGAGGTGAATGACGCTGTTATTGCTCAGGTAAATCATTTGACACATATATCTTCTTTGTACCCCACAGTGCCGGTGGTGGAGTTGGCCGAGCGGTTGGCTAGGATCGCCCCGGGGAACCTTGAGAAGGTATTTCTCAATGCTTCCGGAACGGAAGCTGATGAAACAGCCGTCATGATGGCTCAGCTTTATACTGGGAACTCAGAACTGATAGCACTGAGGCACGGTTATTCGGGACGTTCTCTTTTGGCCCAATCCCTCACGGCTCATGCATCGTGGCGTGCCCTACCGACCCAGGTCTCCGCTGTAAAACATGCCGTGGCGCCTTACTGTTATAGATGTCCGCTGAAGCTCACTTACCCGGAGTGCGGTGTCGCCTGTGCGGAAGACGTTGATGAGTTGATCCGCACCACCACCACAGGACAGGTTGCCGGCATCCTGGCTGAACCTATTATGGGTGTAGGCGGGTTTATTACACCGCCTGACGAATATTTCAAGATCGTGGCGGAGATTGTCCGGAATTACGGTGGTGTTTTCATCTCAGATGAGGTGCAGACAGGTTTCGGCCGCACCGGGAAACGGTGGGGTATTGAGCACTACGGCGTGGAGCCTGACATGATCACCGTTGCTAAGGGGATAGCCAACGGCATGCCACTGGCTGCTGTGGTTACCACCCAAGAGATCGCAAGCACACTTACCAAGAATACCATTTCCACCTTTGGCGGGAGCCCGGTAAGCTGTGCTGCGGCAAATGCCACCATTGATATTATAGAAAGAGATAATCTGAAAGGTAATTCGGCGGAAATGGGCAAAATTCTCCGGGATGGGCTTGAGGGACTTAAAGAAAAATATCCAAAGGTCATAGGGGAAGTGCGTGGAAAGGGCCTCATGCAGGGGATAGAACTTGTGACGGATGAAACGGCAGGTGACAGGACACCCAACGTTGCAGCGACCGACCAATTGATGGAAGAGACAAAGAAGCGAGGACTTTTTATCGGTCGAGGTGGACTTTACGGGAATTCCATAAGAATATCACCGCCGCTTATCATCACAAAAGTAGAAGTGGAAGAAGCTGTTGGAATTATGGATGATTCATTTAAAGCCATAGAGGTATAATGTGAATTATGGGTACCAAAAAGCAAACCAGAGCTTGAAAACAGCCGTAGACGCTGTGTAAACTTTTAGTGTAGCTATGCCGATGTTCGATTACAAATGCGCCAGATGCGATCACACCTACGAGGAGCTTGTTTTTTCTTCTGGTGATGAACCTAAGGTGTGCCCCATTTGTAATGCCGAGACGCCAGAAAAACTGATGAGTGCCCCCGCACCGCTGGCAGGGTCAGCCGCTCCCATGTCATCTGAGGCGTGTCCCTGTGGAGAAAAACAGGGGACGGGTTTTTCTTGAGCTTAGCACAGCCCCCGGTCGGGGATATTTGACCTCCCTCATTCATTTTGACTCCTGAACATTACGGCCTCTGGTCTCTTCTGCCACCGGTGGGAGCTCTTGGCCTGGCCCTCTGGAAAAAGCAGGTCTACCCAGCACTACTATTTGGTTTATGGCTCGGTTGGCTGGTACTGAACAACTGGAATCCCATAAGTGCAACAGGTGCCACGGTGGCAAGTATTGTGAATGTTTTTTCCGATGCGGGTAACACACGAATATTGCTCTACAGCTTGGCCGTAGGAGGTACACTTACACTCATGAGTGCTACGGGAGGCGTTCAGGGATTTGTTAACTGGCTTGAGAAGAAGCGATGGGTCCGAAACAGAACCCAGGCGCAACTTGTCCCTTTTCTGGTAGGTGTACTGGTGACAGTAGAAAGTTCCATAACATCTCTGGTGGCGGGGACTGTTGGCCGGCCCCTCACAGACCGTTTTAAGGTAAGTCGGGAGAAGCTGGCTTATATATGCGACTCCACCTCAGCCCCAATCTGTATTTTGGTTCCGTTCAACGGGTGGGGAGCGTTTATTATCGGTCTGTTGGCGGTTCAAGGAATTGAATCACCGGTGGCTGTGTTGTTTCAGAGCATTCTGGTAAATTTTTATCCAATGGCGGCTATTGTAATTGTATTCCTGAGCATCGTGCGCAAATGGAACTTGGGCCCCATGAAAGCGGCCGAGCTAAGGGCTGAGCATGAGGGAAAAGTTTACGGAGATGATGCCCGGCCCATGGTGGCAGACGATGTGGTGGGTGTGAAGCCCCTGGAGGGAATTCAACACCGTGCGGTGAATCTTGTTGCACCTGTCATTACCATGGTGGTGAGCATTGTAGTGGGGATTTACGTGACGGGCCGACTGAATGTAGGAGAGGAGGCAGTGCTTTGGGACATAATCAAAGCCAGCTCCGGGTCAACGGCGGTGCTTTGGGCGGTGATAATGAGTCTAGTGGTCTTGGCAGCCCTTAATCTGTTTAGAGGACTCCCACTCAACACATTTGTGGATCTTATTTTCAAGGGGATGGGCGGGATGATTCCTGTGGTCAGTTTGCTTCTACTGGCTTTTGCACTGGGGGATGCAGTTCGCCAGCTGGGGACCGGCGTTTATGTGGCTGGTGTTATCTCGGGAGTCCTTAGTACAAAGATGGCAGTCATAGGGCTTTTCCTCATTTCATGTTTTGTGGCGTTCTCAACTGGAACTTCCTGGGGGACATTTGCTGTCATGGTCCCCATAGCGGTTCCCATGGCGGCGACTTTGGAGGGAAGTACTTCCATGTTTCTTGCTGCTGTTCTGGGGGGTGGGGTATTTGGTGATCACTGCTCGCCCATCTCGGACACCACCATCATCTCTTCCATGGCATCGGCTTCCGATCACATCGATCACGTCAGGACGCAGATTCCCTATGCATCTGTAGGTGCCGCTGTGACGGTTGTTTTATACCTCATAATCGCCTAGCTCAGCGGGGAAGCTATTTACTCAGTGCTCTATTTAAGAATATTAGGTACCAGCCGGTCTGTCTCTAGCGTTAGATCGAGGAGTCTGGCGATGAGTGAAGCTGTCTGTGTGATGTGGCTCGATTCTACGGTGGCACCAGACCGAATCCCCCGTCCCATGGCAAAGAGTGTTGATTTTAACTGAGGGTTATTCGGGTCTCCCCCGTGACCACCGCCAGGATGGGGATGAATGAATGGCTGGTCCAGCTCGCCGGGAAAGTTGTAGCCGTCTTTAGCCAGAACGACAAAATTCGTTTCGCCGTAGCCTTTCAGCGTTGCCGGCAGGTCTGACCCTTCAACAAGCCGCCCCCATTCTACATTTGCCAGCAGAGACCTCACTTTTTGACTTACTGCGGCGTCAGAGGGATTTTTCAGATGAATAAAAGCTGCCCCGCCGGACGGGTGAGCCACTGCTTCCCAGTTGGTGATACCCCCATTTTCTATAGTGAGGAGTCCTTTTTCATGCAAAAGAGCATTGAGACGGATGTCGGTGTGGTGATCCACGTGTCCGTGATCTCCGGTGACGATGAGTGTTGTCTGGTCCCACTGGTTGAGTTCGGTGATCAGATCCATGACGGCACCTACCAGTGAATCAGCGAACAGAAATGCTTCCCGGACGCGGTCGTGATGCCGGCCGTATGCGTGTTGTACGTCATCTGTTTGGAAAATGTGATAACCTGTGAGATGAGGGAGGCCTTTCCTGAAGATAGTTTTGAAAATATGGTGCAGGTTCAGGTCCCTCTGAAAGCCGTGAGTCGATTTTTCACTGGAGTTGAGATCACTGAAAAAAGAGAAATATTCAATCATCATTGAAGGTCGATCATGTTGTCGCACAAGATCGAGAGTTGACTCCTTTTCATCCCACACCGGCTCAATTTCGGGAATTAGGTAGTCAAACGGACCGTTCACGGAGACCGGCCAAGGCGTGGCCGCCGTCACTAGACCTTTCTTCTGAGCCAAGTGAAAGACAGTAGGGACTTTCAGACTATCGGCCCACCAGTACCATGGCTCAAAGTTACGTTTGGGGTCGAACGGGTGGTTGTGGTTGATCCCGTGTTCAAAAGGAAGCCGTCCTGTTACCATAGAAGTGTGGGCCGGGAAGGTGTGGGAAGGAAACACAGTAGTCACTTCCTTTATATGCGCGCCCTCAGCCGCCATCTTGTTCAAGCTGAGTAGATCCTCTGTTGAAAATCCGTTTACTTCGGGGTTGGTAAAAATGTCAGCCCGGAGGCCGTCTATAGAGATGAGGATTACCCTAGGATCTGAAGGTTTTCCTTTGGGGAGGCAGCCGACAATGAACAGACAGGAGAAAAGGAAAGCAAGTAGAGTGAAACGGGTGGCTGAGAGTCCTATGGTTCTGACCTCGTCCTACTTCAAGTAGAGAACTTTCCGGGAGTGTCGCTCAATCATGCCATGAAAGTTGGTCCGCTCCAGTGTGATAATATAGAGTCCGCCGGCAAATTGAGATGCATTCCAAGGTAATTCAAAGTGACCTGCCGGGAAAGGGCCTCTAGCAAGCATCTCCACTTCTTTGCCTAGCAGATCGAGGACTGAGATCTTTATATCGGAACGCTCATTGAGAGTGAAGCTAATCTTTGTGGAGCTATTGAAGGGTGAAGGATAGACTGATAGAAGGCTGTAGCCTTCAGGCGTAATATTATCAGCCACCCGTAGAGGTTGGCTCTTGTCCGTTAGACCCTGTATCCATGCAAACCCACTGAAAAGCAGTAACGCGGCTGCTTCTCCATGTGTCCCGCAGTCGCACTCGAACAATTCAACCTGGGTAGCGCCGTTTTCCTGGAATGTTTCATAAGCCAGTCGTGAATTTTCCACAGGGACCAGATCATCACCAGTGCTGTGAAACAGACGCATGGGTGACTGAGGCGCCCAGTCGTAGAGATCGTTATCACGCAACGCCTCACGAAGGGGGTGATTTTCATCTTTGCTGAACGCATCTACAACGTCCGGTTCCATAATCTCCATGGGTACTGCAGGCATGGCAGCGTTTATTTCGCTGGATGAGTGGGTTCCATCGAACAGTGGCGGGAGCAATGTGGCATATTCTTCCTTGAGAAAATCGGATGGACTTTCCCAGAGATTATAGTATTCATCAAATGCGAAAAGTGTATAGGGGAGATAGAAGGGTGAGGGATACTCTTCTCCCGATAGCATGAGATCAACCATGACCCCAGACATATCATAGGCACCCGCTCCCGGGGCTGAGGCTGTTATGGTGAATTCTTCCGGGTGTTCTTCTTCTATCATCTTATGGGCAGCCATCATGGTGTAGCCGCCTTCTGAATAGCCCGTGAGAAAAAGCTGTCCGTTAGTCTCTAACCCCTCTTGGTCGCAGAAAGTACGGGTTGCTCTAAGCATGTCGATAATGACGGTGGCGTTCGGTTTGGCCATCTGATAGGGGTGGAAAAGTTCAGATTCACCCAAACCCAGATAGTCGGGTATGACCGTCAAGTAACCAGAAGAAGCAGTCCACATAGCAACAATTCCGTACCCACCATCAAACCCTGTGGCCGAGGACGCTTCGTCCCGTTTTATCATGGTTCCCGATTGAAAGCTGAGTGTGGGTAGCGCAAAGGTCGGTTTTTTCGGGGCTGTAACCGATCCTGATGCGATGGTGGGCTCTCCGTTAGGGTCGATGGTTTCATAAATTAGCTTATAAATGGATGCGCCGTATGTGGCTCTAAAGAAAATGATTGAACCTGACAGTGCCTGGTCAATCTGGTATGCTGTTTTGTGCTCTAAAAGTTCTGATGATATGAGACGGCCCCGGTCACCAGTTAGGGATTGACTACCAACCAGATTGAGCACAGTGAAAATTGTGAGTATAAACAGTCTGTGTAAATTCTTCATTGTGTGGATTTTAAAGAGGTTGAGAAAGTTTATCCCTCGAAGAAGAACAAATCTTGATTGTTGTAAAAGTTATCGTAAAGACTGTCCATAGAGTCGAGGATAAAATAACGATCTTGAATGTTACTATAGTCGAAGCGTGTCATAACCACTTCTTTCATATCAAATTGAAGGAACTGAGAAAAATCCGACTCGCCTTTGCTGCAAGCGACTACATTCATTACTTCATCATAACCTGAGATAATGCCAGAACCGAAAATCTCGTGGTCAATGTCGTTAAGCAGAAACCGTCGTTCCTCGCTGCCAAGCTGCTTTTTTTGGATACCAAATTCATAACCCCACCAGACAAAATTCTGGAGACGTTTTAGATTGTGTGCTATAAGATCCGGCCCGAGCTCACGTTCGTCATTAAGGAGTTCCAATCCCAACTTGCCTACATCACACAGAAAGTCCCCAAACTTTTTGTTCATCAGCAAAGGTGTGTGACCAAGGATGTCGTGAACAATATCTGGCTCCGGCGTGTATTCGTCCGTGTTAGCGATGGGAGTGCTTTCATATTTCTGCTCAAGTCGCTCTGACTGGCGAATAATATCTGTAACGGGAAATTCCCGGTTAGCGTTTAGTTCAAAGAAGGGCCGTTCCTCCAAAAAGCCGGCAACAGGTGTCAGTTTCCAGTCACTTGCAGCTTTGGTACGGCGTGAAAGTTCGGTGAAGTTGGGCCACTTTTCAGCAGTGAGCCCTAACGCTTTAAGACCGTCCAGGTATTCCATACTGGCATATCGTTTAAGAGGCTTTTCGAGATTGTCAAAGAGTCTTTGCCAAACTTCCAGCTCAGCTTCCGTCACTGCCTCATAATCTTGTTGAATGAGGTAGTCATCTTCTTTTGAAAAAATCTTAATATCGCCTACAGCGTTGGGGATAAGGTGGTGAAACAGGTGGTCGTACTTTGTATATCTGTCTATCACTGTTAAACAATTTACAGACTCTTACTAAAAACTGCATGGCTTACAATCTGAGGCTTTTGCATTTTTGCATTTTTTCTTGACATATATGACACAAACAGGTTACACTCGGGACGATTGGCCTCCCTAATCCGGGGTAGATAGCTAAATGACAAATTCGAGGTAAGCTGTGAAGCAAATAGCTAAAAGTGTATTCATATTGTCAAGCCTGTTTTTCTTAACAACGGCTCTACCTGCTAAGACGTACAAGATTTCCGGTAAGGTCATCGACCTTGAAGGTGAGGGTGTACCCGCAGCCCAGGTTGTCCTACTGGATGCCGATGGTGAAGAGGTGGGGAAAGAGACCACTAAGAAAAGGATCGGGAAAGGTGGTTTTGAATTCAAAAAAATAGATTCAGGAACTTATACTCTCAAGGCCAGTGGTGACGGCGGCGAAGCGACCCAGGAAGTGACTATTGATGAAGATAATGTTAAAGGTGTTGAACTGACGCTTGGTGCTGAACCTGCGCCAAAGAGAAGGGCTGCTGCTGGGGTTGGTGAAGGTGAGGAAGAAGGACCAGCGGAGCGATTGCCCCAGGAAGAGTATGTGATGACTGAGATCAGTTTTGAGCTGAAGAAAATGGCGGCTGAGCTGGATCATATGTCAGGGCAGGTCCGGGACCTTCAGGCCAGAAGTGAAATGTGGGTTAACCCACTCTCCATTTACCAGAAAGAGATTATTCTTGATAACGGTAGTACAATGTTCGGCAAAGTGGTCTATCAGGATGAGGATATCTTGAAGGTGGAAACAATTGTGGGCTACCTGGTCATTGACAGGAGTACTGTTGTGAGGATCGTGGAAAATGTAATGGCACAGGAGGAGCCTGAATATGTACCGGAGCAGATCCGGGAATCTTACAGTCCTCCACCCATGCCCAAGCTAGCTCAGCCTCGTTATGTTTCTGCCGAATCTGCTGACCGCGCCTCCAGCCGTCGTAGGGCCGCTAATATTGTTCTTGTAGGCAACATTTCTGAGAAAAAGGACCGATCTAATAACGTTGCACTGGCGGGGCAGGTGAAAAATGTAGGCGGCCACCGGGCCGATTTTGTTAAAGTTAACTTTGTTATCCGGAAAAACTGGAGTGGTGAGACCAGAACACTTACAACTTTCGTAGCTGGTTCTTATTACACTTTTGATTCCGGGATTACAACCGATTCTTCACTTCTCCCGGGTGCCACAGGGAATTTTGAACTTATCATTCCCGCTGATGTGGGGTCATTTCTCGGTTATTCGTATACTATTGACTGGGAAGAGTACGAATGAGTAACAGCTGGTGTCTCTGGCTAAGGTCGTTCTTGATTCTCGGCTTTGTTTTTTCCACTCTTATTGGTCAGCAGTCGTCATCTGCGTTCTCTTCAAATTCCGATGCCTTTTTTCTTGATCTGGGTGTGGTCATTGAACCCGCAACAGGGAAAGAGGAAGTAGACCGCTATATCAAATCACCTCCGGAGGAAGCTTCCTTTTTTCTTGATAAGAAGCCTAGCGGATCGGTCTACATGGCGACCACCAAACAATTGCATGAAACACTCCTGCGGATTCATGAAAAAATTGAAGGTCTTGAGACAAATCTTCATAACGAAATGACCGGTTTTAAAGAAGAGAATTTCCGGCGTATAAATGACCGTATCACTTTGTTAGAAAAGGCGCTTGGTGCTCAAATGACAACACTCCGGACAGAAAACAAGGATCTGCGGGGCATGATCTCCGATCTTCTTGCGCAGGAGGCACCTGTAATCGCAGAAGCGTTTTCTCCTTCTGTGATGGAAAAAATCGCCCCACCTGTTCCCGGTGTTACGTTGGAAGAGTTGACGGTATTAGAACCTGAAGAAGATGCTGTGACGACTTCAGAAGCGCCACCTTTCAACAGGATGGTCTACATGAACGGTGTTCTTGCTTACCAGCGGGGAGATTACGGTGCAGCGGTTGGACATTTTGAGAAACTGTCCCTGGCTGAACTGGATGATATCACAGCCGGCAACATTCTCTACTGGCTTGCTGAATGCTACTTCCGCCTGGACAACTTCCGTGAGGCGTTACGCCTGTTACAATGGGTTGATGTGCTATTCGAATCTGATAAACGTGATGACGCCATGGCCCTCACCGGCATGGTGTACCGAGAGATGGGAGAGTATAACCAATCGCAGCAAGCCTTTGCTGAAATCATTGACTTTTTCCCTGACAGTGAATATCTCCGCCTTGCCCAAATGGAGCTGAGGAAGGGAGTGAAATGAGATGATATCGCGGCGAATTTTAAAACTTCTCGTTCTTGCCCTCTGTTTTTTGGCTCATCTGTCTGCGGTGACGCGTGTGTCGTTCACTCATCCAGGTTTCATGATGAAAATCCCAACCACCTTTATTAAACGGTCCCCCTACCTATTTACCTCCGGTTTTACTACAGAGGTTCACAGCTTTTCACCGTTCAATACGGCGAAGGGGGTCTTTTTCAGTATGGATGTCTCCGACCGTTTTACCCTTGGTTTTTCTTCCGGACAAGGGGCGGACACCACAGCAGTGGAGAAGATTCTAGAGTCGACTTATATTCCCCCAGTGGAGTTCGGCTTTCATACACAGTACAAAGTTTTTGTTCGTCAGGATATGTCAGTCACAATTGGTTTGCATGACGTCATTTTTGAAAATGATGCAAGCGAAGGTTTAAGGCTCGATCCCAAGCAGCTTACCTTCTTTGTCGCCGTGGGGAGCGAGAAAGAATTTGGCCAGTATCACATGAGTACCTATATGGGGTTTGGGACTGGTGGCTTCTCTGTACAGCCCACAGCCCTTGCTCCCGGTACTGCTGAGGCTGACACCGTATCGCAGGGGATGGGTGCAGGTGTCTTCGCTGGCGTTTTGCTAAAGACACCATTCATGCCCAAGTGGGGCGGAATAGATTTTGTGGGTGAATTCGACGGTGCAGGCCTCAATGTGGGACTCCGCATCCCCCTTACCTCGGATTACCGCCTGGGCCTAGGATTCACCCACATAGAAAATTTGCCTGAGTTTTCTAATAAATATGATGCAAAGCACCCCGGTCTTGTGATGAATTTCACAATGACGATCCCGAAGGGTGTGCCTGGGTTACCTGGTCTTCCAGGAGCGCCGTCACCTGTGCCTGATAGAATTGCGGGCCCGGGGATCGGTATCATCGACTCAACACTCATGGCAGCGGACGGTGCAGTAACTGTACTGCGGGATTCACTAAAATTGTCACGACACCAAGTGCGAAACCTTGCCACGCAGGTTTCCCTTTTGCAACAGAAGTCAGTTTCCCTGGCAGATTCTGTGAAATCACTTAACCTTGAAAAGAATGTGTCGCAGAAAAGTATTAACCGCGCCATGCGCCATCTGTCCCGGTCGCTCCGTTATTTTCATTCCGGAGACTACAGGGAAGCACTTCAGGAAGTGGAGACAGCCCTTGATATGAACCCCAACCTGGCTCTTGCCTATGCTCGCCGGGGATCTATCTATTATCAGCTTGGCGATCCGCAGAGAGCGACAATTAACTGGAATCTTGCTCTCCAGATGGATCCAGAATATGATGATGTGCGAAACATTTTAAAGGCTCTTCATGAGAATAGACTTAAAACAACAAGTTTCTCCAGAGATGAGGATTAGTTCATGGATATTGCCACACTCGTAGGAATTCTTTTAGGGCTTGGCTTCACTATTGGGGGTATTGCCATGGCCGCTATAGCAGCTGGTGCTTCAGCCATGGTCTTTGTTTCTGGTTCCAGTTTTGTCATTGTATTCGGGGGGATGATTGCTTCCGTATCGGTGGCCTTTCCTCTTTCAGAAGTACTGAAACTGGGGGCAGCCATGGGTGCTGTTTTTAAAGGCAAAGACGAAAAGCTTGGCGGGCTGGTAGACGAAGCGGTTGATTTGGCCGATGTGGGGCGAAAAGGCGCTGCGGACCTGGAAAAAGGTGTTGAAAGCGTCAAAAATTTTTTCTTCAGAGACGGAGTTCAAATGGTGATAGATGGATACTCAGAAGAAGAGATTGTAGACATTCTTAATACACGAATTGATTACAGAGAGATCCGTGAGAAGAGTCAGGCTGAACTTTTTAAAACCATGGGAAACATGTCGCCGGCTTGGGGAATGATTGGTACGCTTATTGGCCTGGTTATCATGCTGTCCGGTTTCGGCGGTGAGGGCGGTGGTACTGACGCCCTTGGAATTGGTATGTCCGCAGCTCTTATCACTACTTTTTATGGAGCACTTATGGCAAATCTTTTTTTCTTGCCCATGGCAGCAAAACTGAATTCACGTATTAGCCAGACAAGCACGGCACAAGCCATGCTAGTGGAAGCATCACGGTTGATCCACCAGCGCAAACACCCTCTTATCGTTAGAGAAAAATTAAATTCGTTCATTCCTCCGAAGGAGTGGAAGAGAGAAGAATAATCCTCATGGCAGCTACTGCCCAAGAAAAGAAAAAATATATAGCTAAAGGCCGTGACCAGGTAGATGAAGGCCTGCCTGGCTGGTTTGGCACCTTTGCTGATATGATGACTTTGCTCTTTGCGTTCTTCGTATTGCTTGCGGCGATATCTACAATTGATCCGGTAAAGCTTCAGGAAATGGCTGATGGTATGGGTAAATCGGTAGGCAAAAAGGAAAAATTGGACAATCAGTCCATGTCCCTGTCTGATGTGAAGAAAGCGGCAGAAAAAATGGTAGAAGAGATGGAAGCTGATCCTGAGACGGGAGAAAAGCCCGTAGAGGTGACAACTGGGCCCAAAGGTGTTACTATCGGCATATCCTCAGATATCAGTTTCTCCTCTGGTTCTGCTAACCTTAAGTCAGGGATCGTGGACGTTCTAGACAAAATTGTGCCGACCATTCAGTCTTCCTATTTCATGGTGGCTGTAGAAGGACATACAGATACAGATATACTTCCTCAATCCATACAGTCAATATATCCCTCAAACTGGGAACTTTCAGGCGCCAGGGCTTCTGCTGTGGTAAGACAGCTGATAAATATGGAGGTGTCCCCCACGAGGCTTCAATCTGTCGGTTATGCGCAATATGTGCCGAGAGATCGACCACAAGACAGAGTAATAAATGATGAGCTCATCGCAGAGCTTAATGCTACAAAAGAAATGAAAGCCCGAAATCGTCGCGTGGAAATCACCTTTCTTGCGTCCGGTATTTCGGGATCACAATTGTCTAAAATCGAGGAGGAAACTCCCGTAAAACAGTAATATTCCGAGGTAAAGGGAGAGCGGTAAAATGAAAATGCGGATTATTAAGTCCTTCATAGGACTCACACTCATAGCGAGCATAACGGCCCAGGAGTCAACCTACCTAGCCCAGAAATTGATGCTCGAGAACGACCTGCGCAGCCGAATCGAATCGGCTCTGCAGAAAATCATGGACGATCACAGGTATGTCCTTGATGTGACTGTGGACCTTAAGTTCACGCCTACTATAACGGAGGAAGTGACCTTTCGTCCGGCAGGTTCTGATGATGCGAAGTCAGCAGTCATGTCAGGCAGACAGGAAGCGGAAAGATCCATTCCCATCACATCTGAATCTCGAGAGCCACGCTCACGGATGACAGGTATTCCCATACCGGGATTCGATTTTCAGAGTATGGAAGATGAAGAGCCTGTGGTGGAATCTGTAGCTGAAGAGCCAGCTGATATGCTGGTGGCAGCACCTAAAGGTCCCAGGGAAGGTTCTCAGATTTTGAGTCAGTCCTACAAGGATACGAAAGCTTCAGTTCCTATTATTGAGAGACTGGAGGTGAGCTGTATTTTGCCCGAAGGTTCTGCACCTGAGCTCATTGAAAACGTAAGACAGATTATTATGGTGGCATCTCATTTTGACAGAAATCGCGGAGATATGCTTTCTGTGATGACCGCCTCTTTCCGTCAAAGGAAAGATGAGCGGACGGCGGAGTCTATCATACTCCGTTCTATTGCTGCAAAGATCGATCATCTGGAGGAGAAACAGGCTGATGCTGAGGCGCAGGTTGCGGAAGACTGGCGTATGGAACTTGAGAGTTGGAAGGGTGAAGAAACCCGGCGCCGGGAAGAAGAACGTGCTGTCTGGCGAGCTGAACTGGATCGACTTGAAAATGACCGGATGACCAGGGAATTTGATAACGAGCGGAAAGCATTGCTTGAAAGAGATTCACTCCGGATGAACCAGTTGACTGATGAGATCTCTCAACTCAGAGATGTTCTTACGGGGCCTCAGCTCTCTGAGGAAGAGCAAGCAGTGGCTGTGCAAGCCATGACCAGCAAAGAAGTGGAGAAAGCTGCACTGGATTCTCTGATTGAAGAAAAACTGGCCATGCTTGAACAGGCACAAAAAGAAATGGAAAGCATGGGAGGCGGGATGAGTAATATTCCCATTTATCTCATGAGTGCCATTTCATTGTTAGCTGTTCTGGCCTTGGCAGCGGTGATTCTGTTCAACGGACGTTCCAAACCCAAGTATGTTATGCCACCGCCATGGATGATGCAGCCACCGAAAAAAAAAGCAATGAAAAATAGTAACGGGGATGTTTCAACAGCTACCACAGCTACCACAGCTACAATGGCTGCCCCTGTTGCGGCACCGCCCACCCCGGCTCCGGCATTTCAAGAGGACCCCAGTGTTCTCCAGTCTGAAGTGAGTAAAACTCGCGAGTCTGTTGTTAGCATGAGTGTGGGTGACCCAGAGGTGGCCACTTCCGTAGTTCAGGATTGGTTAGAGCAAGAAGCACCTCCTCCGCCGGAAGAACCGGCTGCTACACCGGCACCGGCTCCAGAGGCTGAAGAGGATGATGGTAAAAAGAAGAAAAAGAAGAAAAAGAAGTAGGTAGGCACAGGCAATGATTACTGAATACTACAAACTAGCCGGAATTGACAAAGTTGCTGTCCTCTTCTCCATCATCGGGGAGAGTGTTGCAGTGAAACTGTTAAAGAGTCTCAGCGAATCAGATATTCGTCGTATTCGCGCGCGAGATAGGGAGATGGAGCCTGTTTCCACTGCTTTAAAAAAGCAGATATTGGATGAGTTTTACCTTGGTATCATTTCTCAAAAGCTGAAAAGTGAGGGAGAACCAGAATCGAGGAAGCCGTTTGATTTCCTTGAGGAATTGGCTGATGAACAGCTCATTGCTTTACTGGAAGTGGAAGAGCCGCGCATCATTGCCATCGCCCTTGCTCAGGTTTCGTCTGAGCGCAAGATGAAAGTTTTGGAACGCCTAAATCCTGAGACTAAGGGCCAGGTACTGATACAGATCGGGTCATTGCAGAATGTTCCTCTTGAGGGGATTGTGAATGTGGCCAGTCAGCTCAGGACAAAGTCGCTCTACCTACCGAAAGGGGTAGAGTTTGCCCGCGGCGGCGGGAAGGATGTGGCGGGTCTTCTTGGGCAGATGTCTTCTTTTGAGGAAGAGCAGTTTATGGAAACCATCACCCGAGAGAACCCTGAGTTGGCAGAAGAGATTAAAAAGTACCACCTTACATTTGACAATATTCTTTCCTATTTCCCTGAAAATCTGCTTCGTGATCTTATGAACTCCGTGGAGCTTGATAACGTCGCTCTTTCCCTTAAGGGCTACAGTCAAGAAGAAGTGGACAAGGTAATAAAAAACCTTCCTAAAAAGAAACAGGCCATGTTTGAACCGGTGGAAGGTGCGGCAGCGAAACGTGATGTGGACAAAGCTCAGAAGTCCATTGTTGACGCCGCTCGGCAAATGGAGAAGGACGGCAGATTTAATCTGGAAGACCTTCTTGGCTCTGCCGAAATGGTTGAATAAACCAATACCTGACCCTCTAATAAGCTTTTCTGCCGAGGAATCAGATATTATCTGATTTCCGGTTTTTACTTCAGTTATTATGATCCGCTGAAAAGCGGTGGGTGGGCACTCTCAAAATCTGTCTCCTTCTGAAACTTCCGTGCCACTTCCAGAAGGGATGCTTCATCATAAAGATTACCCACAAGAATAATGCTTGTTGGCCTTCCCTTTTTATCAAACCCGGCTGGGATAGATAGTGCTGGGTGGCCCGTTAGGTTGGTAATAAGGGTCTGGTTGCCGCCCCGCTGGGGTGAAATGATCACATCATAATCTTTCATCAGCTCATGCATGGCCTCAATGAGCCTGCCCCGGTGACGGTTGGCTTGGAGGTACTCAACAGCGGGAATAAAACGGGACTGCCTCAGGGAGTTGACTCGGGAACGTTTCGTCTGTTCAACCATGAGGTCATCTCTGTTAGAGAGTAACAACTCATCAAAGAAAGCACCAGCCTCAGCCCTCAGTATAATATCGAAGGTACGGAAAGGAAAATCTTCCGGGAGTTTCACCGGCTTAAGTTCAATACCCATATTAGTAAACACCGCCAGAGCGGCCCGGCCGTTTGCTCCTGAATCTGTGGTGTCCTTTTTAAAAGCCTCTTCTAGATAACCGACCCTTAATTCCTGACCAGGGCTGGCCCAGAAATTATTGAAAGAGGCTTCAGTGGTCGTAGGATCTTTTTTATCCTTACCTCGAATAGTATCAAATACAATGGCACAGTCCGTAGCAGAGCGACAGATGGGGCCTACTTTGTCCATGGACCAGGAGAGGACCATGACGCCCGTTCTGCTCACACGGCCGTAGGTGGGTCTAAGACCCGTCACTCCGCACCGTGTAGAGGGAGAGACGATGGACCCCCAGGTCTCTGTCCCTAAAGCAAAAGGAACCAGCCCAGCGGCTGTTGCTGCGGCTGGGCCGGCGGAGGAACCGCTGCTCCCTTGTGTGGTGTCCCAAGGGGAAATAGTTTTCCCCCCAAACCAGACATCGCCCCGGGCTAGGGCCCCGGAAGTGAGTTTGGCCACCAGCACGGCACCGGCGGCGTCCAGTTTTTTTACCACTGTTGCCGTCTCTTCAATCACCTGGTCTTTGTAAGGTTCAGATCCCCAGGTGGTCTTGTATCCTTCCACAGCAATAATATCCTTCACCCCGTAGGGGATGCCATGGAGTGGGCCCCGGTAGTTGCCAGCGGTAATCTCTTCATCGGCTTGGTGGGCACTTTTCATGGCTCGGTCTTCCGTTAAGGTGATAACCGCCTTGAGTATGGGGTCGTACTTTTTCAACCGTTTAAGGAAAAATTGTGTTAGTTGTACGGAAGTGATTTGTTGTGACTGCACCAGAGCGGCCAGTTCCATAACGGAATAGAAGGCGAGGTCATTACTGTCCTCCGGCAAGGATACGCCATCGGGAATTTTCCAGGTGACCGGTTTCTGATCCACGGAGACTTGGAAACCGGTGGGATGAGGGTTGAACTGTATCACCGGCAGATCACTGTAATCTAGAGGAAATGTTCGCATGGTGTCGTAATTAGCACGGTTGCGGAGGAGATAATTATACATAGTGTCAATCTCCTCCGCAGTGAAGTCAAGCCCCAACATGCGCTGAGATGCCATTACATCTAATTTGGTGAAATCTGCATCCTGGGTTTTCTCCTCTCTTGCACTTTTCATGGGTGCACAGGCTAAGAAAAAGAGAAAAGGGACCAAGTATGAAAACAGAATGGTTCTGTTTTTATTCATATTAAGCAAGGGTAAAGTCCCCGGTCAGTATTTGATCTGATCGGGAAGTTTTGGAAGCTGGCCGGCGTTTTTTCTCGGCCGGATGTCATTGTTGGCAACACTCCACCCAGTGAGGTAGACGAGACGGGACACTTTTGCCAGTTTATTAAAGTTGATCTTGTCAACCGTGTCCGTCGGTTTGTGATAATCCTCATGTGTCCCGGCGAAATAGAAAATGATGGGGATACCGTACTGGGCAAAGTTGTAGTGGTCACTCCTGTAGTAAAATCTTTCAGGATCATCCTTGGAGTTGTACCGATAGTTGAGGGAGATATCATCCAAACTGGAGGCGGCGTATTCGTTAATCTCGTGGAGATCCTGGCTGATCATGTTGGAGCCGATAATATAGATACTGTCCGGAGCATTCCTTCCCACCATATCAATATTGAGATCAGCAACTGTGTTATTAAGGGGAATAAGCGGCTTTCTGGCGTAATGCTTTGACCCTAAAAGCCCTCTTTCCTCACCAGAAACAGCCAGGAAAAGAAATCCTCGTCTTGGCCTGTTTTTATTCTTTACCACAGCTTCGGCGATTTCCATGAGAGCGGAAGTTCCTGTGCCATTATCATCAGCACCATAGTAAATCTTTCCTTCCGCATTTTTCCCTACATGGTCGTAATGGGCGGAGATAACAACTGTCTCGTGCCCAATAAAGCTGTCGCTCCCTGGGAAATAGCCTGCCACATTCTGTGATGTGATGGCCTCTTTTTCCAGATCCACATTGAGTCGCACGTAACTTCCTGACAGTGCCTGGCTGTTGGATCTTCCTTCTGCCTCCAGCTCCACCTGGAGTTCTCTCACTGTTTTGCCTGAAGTGGCCACGATCCGATCCGCCGTTGTCTCGGAAATGGTTAAGACAGGGACAGTGGATTCTGATGTGGGGAGTGACATGCCCTCCCGTCGGAGCCAGCTTTTCCACCGCTTGAACTTGTCGGAAAAAAGTTCATCGGATTTGGGATTAGAGGCCACAAGTATGGCGGCGGCACCATTCTTTTTTGCGGCGTCTAGCTTTTGTCTAAGGTCCGCATACCGGGTATCTTTTGAGCCGTTGAACCGGCTCGGATTGTCTAGCTCCGGCTCACCGTCTATAATGAGGATAACGGAATTCTTCACATTTATTGTGGCATAATCGTCATACTGGTGCTCCTTGGCCGTAATGCCGTACCCGCCAAACACAACAGGCGCCTGCACTTCCATACTGGCCGTCAATCCTCGGGGAGAGACGAAAAAATCCTCGCCGTACTGGAACCGCTCCCGGACAGAACCGCTCCCGTGATCTACAAGGAGGGAAAGTTCATTATCGCTTCCCAATTTTGTTTTTACCAGCTCATATCGCTGGAAGTATGATTTGTCGGGACCAAGGGGTGTGAGGCCCAGGCGCCTGAACTGGGAGGCGATATATTCGGCCGCGATCTGAAGTCCCGGTTCGCCGGTGGCTCTGCCTTCTGTAACATCAGACGCTAAAAAAGTGAGGTGTGCCTCGAGGCCAGTGCTTGAGATAGACGCCATTCCACTGCGGGCTTCCTCAATGTCAAACGTGGGTGAAAAATAGATTCCCGCCTGAGCCAGCAGGCAGGAGAAGGGAAAGGCTGTAACAGTAAGAATTTTCACGGCAGAGCGAAGTTAAGACAGGACCTTCATAGAAAAAAGATTGGAGGTCCTATTGCTAACTTAGCTAATTATTTTCAATCACCGCCTGGGCAGCGGCAAGACGGGCAATGGGGACTCGGAAAGGTGAACAGCTCACGTAGTCCAGACCTATCCTGTAGCAGAAATGTATGGAGGCGGGATCACCACCGTGCTCACCACAGATACCGATCTTTAGTTCACCGTTTTCACCGCGACCTTTTTCTACTGCCATCTCCATGAGCAGCCCCACACCTGACTGGTCCAACGACTGAAAGGGATCTTCCGGTAAGATGCCTTTTTCAAGGTAAGCCGGCAGGAAACCGCCGATGTCGTCCCGGGAAAAACCGAAAGTGGTCTGTGTAAGATCATTAGTGCCGAAAGAGAAGAACTCAGCTTTGCGGGCAATCTCATCAGCGGTGAGACATGCTCTCGGGATCTCAATCATGGTCCCCACGAGGTAGGGGTACTCAATATTAGTTTCGTTCTTTACTTTCTCTGCTACTTTCCGCACGATAGTTTCTTGATGATCATATTCAGCCTGCGTTCCCACCAGTGGAATCATCACTTCCGGCAGTGCATTGACTCCCTCTTTGGTAAGCTGTGCGGTGGCCTCAAAAATGGCCCTCGCCTGCATTTCAGTAATCTCGGGGTAGGCAATCCCCAAACGGCATCCGCGGTGCCCTAGCATGGGGTTCAATTCATGAAGAGCGTCAATTCTGGCCTTCAGTTTTTCTTCATCCGTTCCCAGTTCTCCTGCCAACTCCTCTATTTGGTCTTCAGCCAAAGTGACGAATTCATGCAACGGAGGATCCAGCAGCCGGATTGTGACTGGAAAATCATGCATTGTTTTCAGGATCTCGTAGAAATCTTCCCGTTGGAAGGGGAGAAGTTTCATAACAGCTTTACGGCGGGCCTGTTCATTTTCAGCCACGATCATTTCCCGTATGGCAAGGATTCTCTCCGGGTCAAAGAACATGTGCTCTGTCCGGCAAAGACCTATACCCTGGGCGCCGAAAGCACGGGCCTGGGCTGCGTCTTCAGGTCTTTCAGCGTTTGTCCGGATGCCCAGTGTCCGGAAGTCATCTGCAATTTCCATGAGTCTGTTAAAAGATTCATTTTCACTGAGGTCGACCTGTGCCAGGGCCAGCTCACCCAAATAGACCACACCTTTTGTACCGTTGAGGGTGATTACATCTCCTTCATTCAGGGTCCGCCTATCTACCGTCATTTTTTTACTGCGGCTGTCAATGTTCAGGACGCCACACCCCACCACGCAGCATTTACCCCATCCTCGGGCTACCAGTGCAGCGTGGCTAGTCATACCTCCCTTGGCTGTGAGAATGGCTTCGGCGGCGTGCATGCCGTGAACATCTTCCGGTGATGTTTCATTACGGACAAGGATGACCTTTTTTCCGTCCTTGGCCCAGGCCTCGGCGTCGTCCGCCGTAAACACTATCTGACCTGTGGCCCCGCCGGGCCCCGCCGGCAGACCATCCGCCAGCCTTGTGGCTGTCACTTCCGCTTCCGAATCCACCATAGGGTGAAGAAGCTCATCCAGTTGGGACGGTTTTACACGGCCCACGGCTGTCTTTTTGTCAATGAGCCCTTCAGAAAGCATATCTGTGGCCATCTTTACGGCGGCCATGCCATTCCGTTTGCCTACCCGTGTCTGGAGCATCCAGAGGCGGCCGCTCTCAATGGTGAACTCGATATCCTGCATATCGTTGTAATGTTTTTCCAAGTTTGACCGGATCCCGTCCAACTCATCATAGATCGAGGGCATGGCCTCATGAAGGGTGGGAAGCTCCCTGTTTTTTTTCGTCCGTCCCCACTGGTTGATGGGGTTGGGAGTCCGGATGCCCGCTACAACATCTTCACCCTGGGCATTGGAAAGCCATTCACCAAAGAACTGGTTCTCCCCTGTAGCAGGGTTCCGGGTGAAACCAACACCGGTGGCGCAGTCGTCACCCATGTTGCCAAACACCATTGTCTGCACATTAACAGCTGTTCCCCACTCTTCTGGGATGCCTTCAATACGGCGATAGGAGATGGCCCTTTTCCCGTTCCAGGATTGGAACACGGCACTAATACTGCCCCATAATTGTTCATGAGGATCATCGGGGAACTCACTTCCCAGAACATCTTTCACCGTGGTTTTGAAGAGTTCTGAGAGCTCTTTCCAGTCGTCACCGTCCAATTCCGTATCTTGGGTTACACCTTTCTCTGCTTTCCGCTGGTCAATGAATTTCTCCAGCTGCTCCCGTATGGGAATCCCGTTATTAGGTTCCACTCCGCCGGCTTTCTCCATGACCACATCTGAATACATCATTATAAGGCGCCGGTAGGCATCGTAGACAAATTGGGAGTTGCCGGATTTTTCTATAAGCCCCGGAATAGTTTTTGAAGTAAGACCTACATTCAGCACTGTCTCCATCATTCCAGGCATGGAAATACGGGCACCGGAACGGACGGACATGAGGAGGGGATTTCCCGGGTCACCAAAATTGAGGTCCATAATTTCCTCAGTTTTAGAAATAGCCTCCTCCACCTGGTTCTGTAATTCAGGCGGAAAGTTTTTCTCATTTGCATAATAATAAGTGCACACTTCCGTGGTAATGCTGAAACCGGGCGGGACTGGAATCCCCAGGTTTGTCATCTCTGCTAAGTTAGCCCCTTTGCCACCGAGCAGTTCTTTCATTGCGGCGGTGCCGTCTGCTTTTGAGTCTCCGAAAAAGTATACGTATTGCAAAAGTTTTTTCCTCTGGCCCAATAAATTAACGAGGAATTTAGAGTGAGGTACAAGTTGAACCAACGGCTAATTGAGTTGATTTTCAGACAAGCGGTGTGTACCATTCCGGCCAATCGATTATGGGGGAAGGATAATGTCGGAAATATTGTGGCGGCCTTCACAAGAGCGGGCAGAGAAGTCACAGATGAATCAGTTCAGGCTATTTGTGAATAAGAAGTTCGGACTCGGTCTGGACGATTACTCGGATCTCTATAACTGGTCTGTTAATGAGATTTCCGATTTCTGGGCAACTATGTGGGCTTTTAGTGATCCTGTTGTATCACAGGGGTACCACCAGGTGGTGGATGATGAAACCAAAATGCCTGGGGCAAAGTGGTTCAGCGGCTCCAGGCTGAACTTTGCAGAGAACTTGCTCCGCCGCCGGGACAGCCACACCGCAATTCTTTCAAGGGCGGAAGGGAAAAGTGACAGGCGCATTACTTATGCCGAATTGTATAGTGAAGTAGAGAAGATGGCAGCAGCTTTTCAGGAGGCCGGTGTTGAGAAAGGCAGCAGGGTGGCTGGATTTCTGCCCAATATTCCTGAAGCCATTGTTGCCATGTTAGGGGCAGCCTCCTTAGGCGCTGTTTGGAGCTCTTCATCGCCCGATTTTGGAATTAAAGGTGTGCTGGACCGTTTTCGCCAGATTGAGCCAAAAGTTCTCTTTGCAGCTGACGGATACCAGTATAATGGGAAGCCTGTTAATTCCTTGGATAAGCTGAAAGGGATTCTTACTGAACTGCCCAGCGTAGAGAAAGTGGTCATTGTCCCTTTTGAATCAGAGAATCCGGATCTGTCAGGCATTGAACAGGGGATCCTCTATGAAGACTTCCTGTCAGCTAAGACACCCGCTATTGATTTTGCGCAGTTGGCTTTCGATCATCCTCTTTACATTATGTATTCTTCCGGCACCACCGGCTTACCGAAATCTATTGTCCACAGTGCCGGTGGTACGATGCTCCAACATATGAAAGAATTGCGTCTTCATTGTGATATCAATGACGAAGATACCGTCTTCTACTTCACCACCTGCGGTTGGATGATGTGGAACTGGTTGGTGAGCAATCTGGCTATGGGTGCAACAATTGTACTGTATGATGGCTCTCCCTTTCACCCTGAGCCGTTAGCCATGTGGCAAATGGCTGAGGATTTTGGTATTACCGTTTTCGGAACCAGCGCTAAGTTCATCGCCGCTTGCCAGGGGCGCGGGTTAAAACCCAAAGAGCGACACGATCTCAGCTTAGTTAAAACTATCCTTTCCACCGGTTCGCCACTGGTGGAGGAGAGTTTTGATTATGTTTACAATAGTGTGAAAGAAGACGTTCTGCTTGCCTCTATCTCCGGCGGAACAGATATTATATCGTGTTTTGCAGGAGGCAACCCTACGTTGCCAGTCTACAGGGGTGAGCTTCAGTGCCGCGGGCTTGCCATGAAAGTTGAATCTTTTGACGGGACTGGTAAGTCACTTATTAATGAAAAAGGGGAGCTGGTTTGCACGCGGGCATTCCCCTCCATGCCTGTCACTTTCTGGAACGACCCGGATGGTTCAAAATATCGCAATGCCTATTTAGTTGATTTTCCCGGTGTTTGGGCTCACGGTGACTACATTTCAATCAATGAGCATGGCGGTGTGAAAATATTCGGCCGCAGTGATGCAACACTGAATCCCGCCGGTGTCCGCATCGGCACCGCAGAGATCTACCGTGTTGTGGAGGCCTTTCCTGAAATAGAGGATTCCCTTGCAATAGGCCAACAGTGGGAGGGTGACGAGCGGGTCATCCTTTTCCTCAAAATGAGTGAAGGAGAAGAAGCCAGTGCTGATCTGGAGAGCAGATTAAAGGAGGCCATTCGTTCCGGTTGTTCACCTCGACACGTGCCGGCAAAAATGCTTGTAGTACCTGACATCCCTTATACCATCAACGGGAAAAAGGTGGAAATTGCTGTTAAGAACATTATTCATGGTGATGAGGTACTAAACCGGGATGCCCTGGCCAACCCTGAATCACTTTCATTTTATAATAATTTAGAGGCGTTGAGGAACTAGATGGACACCTTCAGTCACGCATTCTGGGGTAGAGGACTTTTTGGTTATCGCGGGCATCCGTGGTTTGCCCTTTTCTTTGGTGCCGCGCCTGATCTCTTCTCGTTTGGAATTCTTTTTCTTGTTCGCCTGGCCACCCTCCAATTTCGGATGGGACCGCCGCCGATGGAGACAATACCGTGGTGGGTGTTTATCAATTACGATATCTCACACAGTTTTGTGAGTGCGTTTGTGGCTATCGGAATTGTCAGTCGATTCCGGAAAGATCTAGCTTTCGCCATGCTTGGGTGGCCTTTCCATATTCTGCTGGATTTCCCGTTCCACACACGGGCGTTCTTCCCTTCAAAGATATTCTGGCCTCTGTCGGATTTTACTGTAGATGGTATCAGCTGGGGGCAGCCTATAGTGTGGTTCCCGAACTTGGCTGGATTGATCATTCTATTTGTTTATAGGCGGTGGTTCTGGCCTGCAAGGAGACGATTTGAATAAGAGGTGTTTCTAGGGCAGTTGCAGTAAATTCATCAATAAGCAATTTCTGAGAACAGCAGTTAGTAATGAATCAATCCCTTGTTGGAAAAATCTACCCTGCCATGGAATATGAAGTGGGTAGGGAGAAGATTTTTGAATATGCCCGTGCCACACTCTCTACCAACCCCTATTGCACAGACCCGGATTTTTCGTCAAAGTCCCGCTATAAAACAGTAGTAGCTCCCCCAACCTTTGTGGCTACCTACAGCCATCAGGCCATGCGGTATGTTTTCGAGGACAAAGAGCTTGCCATGGATATACCAAGAATTGTTCACGGTGAACAGTCATATGAGTTTGGTAAAGTGGTGAGATCAGGAGACAAAATATCGACTACGGTAAAGATTGTTGATATTTTTAGAAAAGAGAATAGGGAAGGACTTCAAAATGAGTTTCTCATTATAGAGACGGAATCGGTTAATCAAAAAGATGAGTTGGTGTGCAAAGGCAGGTGGACTCTAGTGGAGAGAGCCCATGAGTGACCGTATAAAAATTGATAAATTCCTACCTTACTATTATTCAGGGGCCAGTGGTGATTTTAACCTTATTCATATCGATCCCGATTTTGCTCGAGCAGCTGGTCTTGAAGGAATTATCCTTCAAGGACTCTGCACTATGGGTATTGCTGCAAATCGTCTTATTGGGGATGAGGACCCTGGACGATTGAAATCCATTAACGTCCGATTCGCATCTCCGGTCTTTCCTGAAGATGAACTGGAGATGGAGACGGAAACGAGAGATGATCATGTACGTTTTATAGTGCGGAAGGATTCAGGAGAAGAAGTCATCTCCAAAGGCAAAGCTGTTTATCGATGAGTGAAGCCTTTGGGGGCCTGACTCAGGAGGTTGTTAGTGGTGTCGCCCTCGGTTGTATTTATGCCCTCATCGCTCTCGGATTCACCTTAATCTTTAAAGCCACGGAAGTTGTCAATTTCGCCCAAGGGGAGTTGATGATGGTGGGTGCGTACGTCAATTTTTTCTTCGTCTCCACACTGCTGGAGATTCCTGTTTTGAACGGAGCCTGGGTGTTTCTCCTAGCATTGGTTGGAGCCATTGCTTTTGCCTTTCTCTTCGGAACGTTCCTTGACCTTATTATAAACCGGCCTTTGAAGGATGAACCGGTCTTCTCGGTTATTATGGCGACCATCAGTTTGGCCATTATACTCAGAGCAGTCATGGCGATCATTGCCGGACCTATCACACGAATTCCACCATCCCCGTTCGGCAGCAGTGTTGTGACTGTTGGGAATGTGGCCATTTCAACACTGGACATATTTATTATTCTCAGCGCTGTGATACTTGTCATTGGTTTTTATCTCTTTTTCAATCGCACGAAGTGGGGAATAGCTATGAAGGCGACATCTGAAGATTCCATGGCGGCTCATCTTGTGGGAATCCCGGTGAAAAAAGTGTACCGTAATGTATGGATTTTCTCCATGGTGGTGGCAACCATCGGAGGCGTTCTTTTAGCCCCGCGAACCTTGCTTGACACGAACATGGGTTTCCTTGGGCTTAAGGCATTCCCGGCTGCGGTCTTGGGCGGATTTGGCTCAATTCCCGGTGCCATTTTGGGAGGAGTAATCATGGGTGTTATTGAGACGTTGAGTATGGGAACGCTCTCTTTCCATTTTCCCTGGGTGAAGGAAATCAATGACGTCATCGTCTGGATTGTTCTCATTGCAGTGCTCATGATACGGCCAACAGGAATTCTTGGACGGGAGGAGATTGACCGGGTTTAACTACAGGTAAACAGAGAATGAAAGGTAGATACGATGATGAGAATTTGAAGTGGGTCGCACCGCTGATCGTTCTTGTCATTCTTGTGCCGTTTCTGGTGCGGGGGATGACTTTCAGCTACCGGTATTACTTGTATGTCTTGAACATTGCGGGAATCTATACCGTTCTCACGGTGGGACTGGATATTCTGAGCGGGTATACAGGACTTATATCGCTGGGACACGCCGGATTTCTGGCTATCGGGGCGTACACATCGGCGATTCTCGTAGATCAGGCGGGCGTCCCATTTGGTCTGTCTTTGATCATAACACCTCTGGTTACTGGGCTGTTCGGGCTAATGGTTGGTTTCCCCGCGCTGAGAATCTCTGGGATGTATCTCGGACTGACCACCATGGGATTCGGTTTCATTGCCCGCCGTCTGATTATCGCCCTCAGGGCGTGGACTGAAGGCTCGGCGGGCTTGGAGGTGTCAAAGCCTGTACTGTTCGGGTTTACATTTGCGAACGACTGGGACAATTATTTCCTCATTTATGCTTTTGTAATCCTAGTGATTGTTCTTTCCAGGAGAGTGGTGCAATCAAAAGTAGGCCGAGCCCTCATGGCCATCCGGGACTCGGAACGGGCTGCTGAAGCTGCTGGTGTGGATCTTACGCGATATAAGCTGTTCGCTTTCTTCATATCTGCGGTTTTGGCAGGTCTTGCGGGGGTGCTGTTTGCACATACCATGCGCTTTATCAGTACAGATCATTTCGATATCTTATTGTCTATCTATTTTGTTATCATGGGGCTTGTTGGAGGGCTCGGTTCTATATATGGTGCTGTCTTGGGTACGGTATTTATTGTATTACTTGATTTTCTTTTTATTCCTTTGTTTAAAGATTGGCTTGCATTGTTCTTTTCTATCGAGGTAGCGGACATTCAGTCCCTAATATTCGGGCTTATAATGTTCCTCTTTATTATATTCCAACCGATGGGCTTATACGGCATGTGGCTTAAGTTGAGGATTTACTGGAAACTGTTTCCTTTCAACCCAAGGAAGAAGTTCACTTAACTGAAGGGGGACTCATTATGACACGACTCACTCAATTATCGCTGACATTTTTGCTTTCCATTTTTATGGCTTGTGCTGGCCGTGAGCCAACACCGGGCGTCACCGATTCGGAGATTTTGATCGGCAATATTCAAGACCTGAGTGGCCCTATGAAGGAATTAGGTATGATGCTTCCACACGGCTCAAATCTCTATTTTAGTTACATCAACGAAAAAGGAGGCGTGCACGGAAGGAACATCAAAATGGTCATAGAAGACCATCAATACAATCCTCAGAAATCAGTAGCAGCGGCCAAGAAACTTATTGATGTGGATCAGGTTTTTTGCCTTTACCAAGTGATCGGAACTTCTCCATGTGAGGCGCTCCGGCCACTATTGGAGGAGAATGGTGTTCCTCTTATTGCACCGGCCACACAGTCTGGGACGATGTCCGACCGGTCTAGAACAGGGTGGAAATACATTTTTCATACCGATACAGGTTATGACAAACAAGCGAACATTCTCGTGGACTATGCTTACGAACAAAACGCCGATGCTAAAGTGGGTGTCATCTATCAGGACGACGATTATGGTGCAAACGTGTTGAAGGGAGTCGCTGAAGCTGAGCAACGACACGGCGTCACGGTTCAGAAGGAGGCCTATCAGAGAGGAGCCACAGATTTTGCCGGGCAGGTGATGAACCTGATGAAAGGTGAAGCAACACATGTCATAATTGGCGGAATCGTACGAGAGCCTATTATTGTAATGAAGACTGCTGCTGCCATGAACTATGCACCCCAGTTCCTCGGCATCAGCCCAACCATGGATCATCGCGTGGTTCTTGGCGCCGGCGAAGCAGGAGAAGGATTCATTGCGGCGAACTTCGCTGAACTCTATAACTCTGATACGGAAGGTGCCAAACTCTATCGGGAGCTGTTTAAGAAGTCTGGTACCGATGAGAAAGTGATGGGGATGTATAACTTCTACGGCTTCATGACAGCCATGGTTCTTGTGGAAGGATTGGAGCGTGCCGGTAAACGGCTGACACGGGAAAAGCTTATCACAGCCATGGAAGGGATAAAGAACTGGGATGGCATGGGTGTTTTCCCCGGCCTTTCTTATGGTCCAAATGACCGTGCCGGCACAGAAGCGGTTGCCCTCGTTGCAATCAAAGATGGGAAACAACAGATCATCTCGGACTGGATCAAATAACAGTTTGAGCAGATATGGAGAAGTGGGGGGAGGCACTCTCCATTGCTCCAGGTTTCGTTTGTTCCTTTCTAATCCAACCTCAATGGTTCAGTAAAACGAGACACTTTTTGCTTGATGTCTGATCTGCAAATCGAAGATCTTCATGTTCATTTTTCCGGTGTAGTAGCTCTGAACGGAGTCTCCATGGATGTCCGCGAGGGTGAAATCTTTTCTCTTGTGGGGCCGAACGGCTCAGGGAAGACGACACTTTTTAATTGTATTAACGGTTTCGTCACACCTCGCTGTGGCGGAATCCGCTTTGGCGATGTTGACCTCCTCTCTCAACCTTCTCACAGAATTATCGATGCCGGTATTTCTCGTACATTTCAGAATCTTCAAAATGTACCGTACATGACAGTTCTGGATAACGTTCTCCTTGGTAATCACAGCAGAATCGGAAACCCTGACACGATAAAGCGATGGTTCTCGCGGCAGCAACGTGAAAAGGAAGAGCGAGTGGCTCTGGAGATGCTTGCTTTCCTCGGTCTCGCAAATTATGAGCAGAAGTACCTTTCCGGTCAGCCATATGGGATACAGAAATTGGTTGAAATTGCTCGAGCACTGGTCTCCCACCCAGATCTGATACTCATTGATGAGCCCGCCGCTGGAATGAACGATCAGGAGACCATGGAGATTGCCAAGATTGTTACTGAGATCCGTAATGATCTCGGGATCACAGTACTGGTGGTAGAGCACGACATGAGCTTGGTTATGAGGATCTCTGACCGGGTCTGTGTCCTCGACTCCGGCAATATCATTGCGGTGGGCGCTCCCGATGAAGTTAAAGAACATCCAGATGTGATCTCGGCGTTTCTCGGGGAGGGTGCCGTTGCTTAAGTTGATCGGCATAGAAACTTTCTACGGGAAGATCAAGGCGCTGCACGGCGTATCGCTTGAAGTTGAGGAAGGGATGCTGGTCTGCATCTTAGGAGCGAACGGTGCGGGCAAAACAACTATCTTGAAGACCATCAGCGGGATTGTGAAACCAGAAATGGGAACGATACATTTTGATGGACAGCGAATCGACGGGATGGACCCAGAAGAAATTATCAAACTGGGTATCTCCCTTGTACCTGAAAACAGACGCATTTTTCCGGGATTAACGGTGTATGAAAATTTGTTGATGGGTGGGTTTCTGATAAAGGATAAAGGTCTTTTTGAAAAACGCTTGGAAAAGGTTACAGATCATTTCCCGGTGTTGTTAAAACGTGAAAGCCAGCAGGCGGGGACGTTGAGTGGTGGGGAACAACAAATGCTGGCTCTAGCAAGAGCATTAATGCTGGAACCGAAATTATTGTTGTTAGATGAACCATCTTTAGGTTTATCGCCAAAACTCGTCCAGGACATTTTTGCCATAGTTAAAGACTTGCATCAATCGGGTGTAACCATGCTTCTCGTGGAACAAAATGTGAATCATGCTCTAAAGATCTCGGATTATGGGTATGTCCTTACTTCTGGAAAGATCTTTTTGAGCGGTACGTATGATGAATTGTATGAAGAAGAAAAAGTACGAGAAATGTATTTAGGTGAAGGGAAATATACCCGTCGAGCCAGATTATGGAGTGGTGACAGATGAATATTGATTTAAACAAGTATAATACCATTCCGAAATTATTCTGGCGTCAAGTGCGCAAGTTCCCTGATAAAACGACAATCTGGCGAAAACAGGGAGGTTCGTGGAAATCTGAAACTTGGAAACAGTACGGAACATTTTCGGAAGAGGTTGGTAATGCGCTGTTGGCTTCTGGTGTTCAAACAGGGGAAAAAATTTCCATCCTGAGTCAAACCCGGCCGGAATGGGTCATGTGCGATATGGGAATTATCTGTGTTGGATGTGTGACTGCCCCGATTTACCATTCCAATACCAATGAACAGGTATTCTATATGGCTGATCAGAGTGACAGTGTTCTTGCCTTTGTAGAGGATCAGGAGCAATTGGATAAAATGCTGGCCATTTGGGACCGTCTTCCCAAAATCGAGAAAATTGTCGTCTTCGACCGATACCACCCATCGGATATGCCTAATGTGTGTTCCTTAGACCAATTCTTGGAACTCGGACGTGAATATGGGAAAAAACATCCTGATCAATTTGAAGAATTGATTGAGAGCTGCCAACCGGATGATATAATAAGTCTTACCTATACTTCCGGTACAACTGGAAACCCAAAAGCGGCGATGTTTACTAGTAGAAATATCATTGCCAGCTCACGGTATTTACCTGAGGCGACGAAGATTAGTGCTGAAGATCTTTATGTGTGCTATCTGCCCCTAGCCCACGTTGCGGAACGGTTAATCGGCCATTTTCTAAGATTTCTTGTGGGGAACGCAGCCGTGTTTGCCGAAAGTATTGAAGATATGCCCAGCAATATCCGACAAACCGGCCCAACGGTCGTTTTTGGTACACCTAGGGTTTGGGAGAAATTTTATGCCAGAATATTTACTGGGATTGATGATGCTACCTGGTTTCAGCAAAAGATATATCATTGGGCAATTCATGTGGGTAAAGCCAATTGTGATGTTAGGGAAGCCGGGAAAACTCCTGGTTTTTGGCTGAAGATAAAATCGATAGTGGCCAGATTCCTTGTTCTGGACAAGATTAAGGAGATCTTTGGGGGTAAAATTCGATATATGCTTACAGGGGCAGCACCGATTTCAGAGCAAATTCTTTATTTTTTCAATTGGGTCGGAATACAGGTATTCGAAGGGTATGGTATGACCGAAACTTCTGGTATCATCTCAATACAAACAGAAGGTGAAGTGAAAATTGGTTCGGTTGGACGTGCTATCCCCGGCACAGAATTAAAAATCACCGAGGATGGTGAAATATGTGTCCGCGGGGAGCAAAATATAAGTGGTTATTACAAAGATGAGGAAGCCTCCAATGAATTGTTGAAACCTGATGGTGAAGGCGGATACTGGCTCCATACTGGCGATGTGGGACATCTTGACGAAGACGGATTTCTATTCATTACGGACAGGATGAAAGACATTCTCATCACCTCCGGCGGCAAGAACGTAGCGCCGCAGAACATCGAGAACTTATTAAAAACAAGCCCCTACGTGAGCCAGGCCCTGGTTTATGGAGACAGAAAACCGTACCTCACTGCGCTGATCACATTGGATGAAGATGAAATAAACAAGTTTGGACGGGACAGAAAAATCCTATATCAAGATCTGGGTGACCTGTCAAGAAAACCGGAAGTCTTGGATTTAATGAGGAGCGAAGTGCATAAAATGAACAGTGAATTAGCTTCTTATGAAACGATCAAAAGGTTTCGCATTCTTGAGGAGGATTTTGATCAGGATAAAGATGAAATTACTCCTACATTCAAAATTCGACGGAAGATTATAATTAAACATTATAATAACTTGATCGATGAAATGTATGCTTAGCAATTCAAATGTTGTGCAAAGATTGAGCTTGCTACTAGCAGTTTCTTTTGGTGTAGCACAGCAGCGTTCTACCTGGGAGGTGATTCAAGAAGAAGTTTGGACACCACGATGTGTGGAATGCCATCAGGAAGGAACCACTTTCGGTGAACAATCTGATCTTTATCTCACGTCTGATGTAGCCTATGAGGAGTTGGTGAATACACTTCCAAACAACACTGCCGCAAGGGGTGACGGGTTTCTTCTTTTAGGCAATGATGGTTTGGCAAGTCTTCCTACAAGTTTCCTTTGGGAAAAAATAAATGCTTCAGATAAAGAGCACTTCTATTCTGATCACCCTTACTATGGAGCTCAGATGCCGCTTGGGGCATCATATCTGACTAACGGGCAATTGGCGTTTATAAAAGAGTGGATTCTGGGCGGTGCTCCCAAGGAGGGGATTGTGGAAAAGGCAAAGGAGTCTCTTCTAGATGACACCACAAGATACGATCCCCCGGAATTTATGGCTATTGACACACCGGAACAGGGAATCCAACTTCATTTGGGGCCTTTTGAGATCTCACCACAGTTTGAGAGGGAATTCTATTACTTTCAACCGCTGGATACGACCGGAAACATATATATTGAGCGTGCTGAACTCACCATGCGGTCCGGTAGCCATCATTTTATTGCTTATTCATTCTCTGAATCTATTCCCGCATGGGTTGGGCTGACACCTTTTGAATATCGTGATATACGGGCTGAGGACGGCTCTTATATTCAGTCTAGCCTATTAGCCACACTCTGGCACAGTTTTGGATTTGGAGCTCAGATCCCTTTTATGAATTACCAATTTCCTAATGGTGTAGCACTGCGGCTTGATGCTGATCTAGGTTTGGATTTGAATTCACACTATATCAATCTGACGGACACAGCAAGCGTTGGTGAAGTGTATATAAATATGCATCTACTTAAACCGGAAGAAGTTGACCAGATCGCAGAAGTCCTCTCTCTTAATCACCTTACACTGAGTCTACCGCCGAATAAAGTAACGACACTTGATACAACATTCACATTCATTGAAGATGCAAGTGTATTTCAGCTTATGTCACATGCACATGAACATATGCTGGAATTCAGAGTGGAAAAAGTTGGTGGTGAACTGGATGGAGAATTGGTCTATATCGCATATGACTGGGAGCACCCACCAATATTGGAACTGGATCCGCCCATCCACGTCCGGGCCGGGGAAGGGTTGAAACTAATCGTTACATATGACAATTGGACGGACGAAACATTAAGGTTTGGGTTTTTGAGTGAAGATGAAATGATGATACTATTTGGTTATTACTACTTTGGATCACCTAAGGCTTCAATTGAAGAAGAGCCCCTTCTGCCCGTTGCTTTTGATTTGAGACAGAATTACCCGAACCCGTTCAATGCTGAGACGAAAGTGGAGTTCACACTGAACAGGAATTCAAATATGAAACTTTATCTGTATGATATGATTGGCCGTCCGGTCACAACACTTCTGGATGGTAACATGGCTGCGGGCACCCATACGGTTAACTGGTCAGCTTCAGATAACAAAGGACGACCGCTCCCCTCGGGAGTATACCTAATAAAATTATCAGTTCAGGATCAGTTTCGGGTAATAAAGGCTGTGCTGCTGAGGTAGCCCGCGCCGGTTAATGCTTGAAACAGCGTTGGCCGGTAAAAACCATAGCGATGCCGTGTTCGTTACAAGCATCAATCACTTCCTGATCACGAATAGAGCCACCAGGCTGGATCACGGTGGAAATCCCCGTTGTGCCAATGGCATCAATACTATCTCGGAAGGGGAAGAATGCATCAGAGGCCAGCACGCCACACCTCACATTTTCACCTCCCTTGCGAAGCGCCATGTGCACTGCGTCCACCCGGCTCACTTGACCGGCTCCAAGCCCCACTGTGGTATAATCCTTTGCTATAAGAATTCCATTAGATTTGGCGTGGCGCAATACCTTCCAAGTGAATAAAGCAGTGTCAATTTCTTGGTCTGTTGGTTCCTTTTCAGTTACAACATTAAGATCATCCCGGGTTAATATTTTTGTATCTACATCCTGGACCAATAAACCACCATCAACATTTCTTACTTCTAATTTGGGTTGGCGTTTGCCAAACTCACCAATCTCTAAAACTCGCAGATTTTTTTTCTTTTTAAAGGTATCTAACGCTTTGGGCTCAAAACCTGGTGCCAGAACAATTTCAACAAACACGGAAGTGATAGCCTCCGCCACTGCTTTGGTGCAAGTTCTGTTGAAGGCGATAATACCTCCAAATGCGGAAAGAGAATCAGCATTGAAAGCCCGATTATAGACATCCAGTATATCATTACCCATGGCTACACCGCAGGGGTTGGCGTGCTTTACCACCACACAGGCTAGTTCATCAAATTCTCGGACGCAGGCCAACGCTCCATCTGCATCCATGATATTATTATAAGATAGTTGTTTTCCTTGGTGGATGGTGGCATTAATAATATTTGGCTCATCATTGCCCGGGATTTTGTAAGAAGCAGCAGATTGGTGGGGGTTTTCACCATACCGCATTTCAGAATGTTTTTCAAAAGTGATTGAGAAATCATCCGATAAATCCTCACTTTTCAGATAATTATGGATAATGGTGTCATATTGTGCTGTGTGGCCAAATGCTTTGGACGAAAGATATTTTCGCGTCTCGAATGATATTTCTCCCGACTGGAGTTCATCGGAGAGGGAGGAATAATCAGCCGGATCCACAGCGACGCAGACCCACCCCACATTTTTTGCTGCTGAGCGGATCATGGTGGGCCCACCAACATCCACATTCTCCAATGCCAAGGCCAGATCGCAATCTTCATGGGAAATAGTGTCTGAAAATGGATAAAGATTACATACCACAAGATCAATCCATTGAATATTGTTGGATTCAGCATCACCGCTGTGTAGATCACGAAGACCAAGGATTCCGCCTTCTACCAATGGGTTGATGGTTTTTACCCGTCCATCCATGATCTCCGGGAATTGGGTGTAATCACTTACATCCGTAACGGGAATATTTGCATCACGAAGTGCTTTAGCAGTACCGCCCGTGGAAAGCATTTCAACACTAAGACCGTTCAGTGATTCGGCCAATTCTACTACGCCTGTTTTTTCGAAGACAGATATAAGCGCCCGTTTTACTTGAGTTGGGTTTTGATTTAAGATAGGATTATTAATCATATTTATCAGTTTGGATCAATTTTATCGCTTCAATGAAAGCTTCACCTTCCAATGCTTGGACTTTTGTCTTTAAAGATTCAACGGTATCCTCAGGTGTAACGGTGCATTTTTTCTGGCTCAGGATCGGTCCAGCATCTACTTCTTCGGTGACAAAATGGATCGTACACCCTGTTTCAGCATCACCATTTTTTATTACTTCAGCGTGAACGTTGGTATCCATTCCACCAGCATATTTTGGCAGTAGAGAAGGGTGGACGTTTAAAATTCTGTCACGCCATTCCTGGCAAAATTCCACTGACAGAATCCGCATGAAGCCGATGAGAAGCACCAGTTCAACACCATAGTTTTGCAGAACCGTGGTCATTTCTCTATCAAACTCTTCTCTGGCTTTTCCTTTATGGGGAATGAAAAAAGTTGGTACTCCGTGGTTTTTGGCCCGTTCTAGGATGTAAGCGCTTTCTTGATTGGAGACGACCACCGATACTTTCGCATCTAACAGGCCGTTATTTACGGCATCCAGTACAGCTTGTAAGTCTGTCCCTTTTGTGGATCCAAGAACACCAAGCTTAATCATCGGAGACAAACCATATGATCAATTCTTTTTTGCACTAGTGCTTCGGTACCTATATCTGTCCGATGAAAGAGGGGGCCGGTTACTCTTGAAATTTCCCCTTCAGCAAGTTGCTCTGCCGCGGTAATAGAGTCGGCTATCCCCACTACGGCCACAGTTCTGCTACCTGCTTCTACCAACTGGTCATTTTTCATATCCACCGATGCGTAAAATAGGCCTTCCCGATTTTCAATACCTGACACATCAATTGGCTCGCCCTTCACTGGATTGTCAGGATATCCTTCAGGCACTGCATACTTGCAGACCGTGGCCTGGTTTCTGAACTTGACATCAACATCATGGAGGTTACCATCCGCAATGGCTCTACAAAGTGCAACAAAATCTGATTCTAGCAGAGGCAACACATTCATGGCTTCTGGATCACCGAAACGGGCGTTGTATTCAATGAGCTTGAGACCGGTTGCAGTGGCCATAAAACCGCCGTAGAGAATACCTTTGTAACCTTCTCCGCACTTATCTTTCAATGCAGTGACCATCGCCAGGTTGATTGCCTGTGCCTGTTCAATATCAGCATCTCTGAGAAAGGGGAGGGAGTGGTTTGCATCAGAGTAGGTCCCCATGCCGCCGGTGTTGGGGCCTGTATCTCCTTCGTAGGCTCGCTTGTGGTCCTGTACCACTGGCATATGTTTCAGAGTTTCCCCATCGCAGAAGCTCATGAGAGAAAACTCCTGCCCCGTCAGTTTTTCTTCGATGACAAACTGACCGCCTTTTTCCACTAGCTCTCGGCAATACTCCACGGCTTCCCCATAGGAATAAAGGTGTTCCCCTGAAACTTTTACACCTTTGCCTCCCGCCAGACCATCATACTTCACTACATAGTTCTCACCTAGTTCATTCAGATAATCAGTAACACCCTCCATGGATGAAAATGTCTTGTATTCAGGACAGGCAGGAATATTGTATTCTTTGAGAAGATCTCGGGCGAACGCTTTAGAGGTTTCGATCTGGGCCAAGTCTTTTTTGGGTCCCACCACTTTGACACCCGTTTCCCAAAGTGCATCAGCCACACCGCAGGCCAGTGGATTCTCCGGCCCGATGATGGCAAGCCCCACTCCGTTTTTCTCTACATACGAAATGACTGAATCTGAGTCGTTAATGTCACCTTTAGTTACATCGTCACATAAGTCGGCAATGCCGGGATTGAAGTTTGTGGCGAGGCAAAAAATCTTTTTTTCTTGGGGAGAACAATGCAAAGCTCGGCAGATGGCGTGCTCCCGGGCACCGGAACCCACCACCAGAAAGTTATTATTCACCATTTCGGTCATTTAGTCGCATGGTTTCCATCTCGATCATTTTTTCTTCGTCTACGTTCCCTGAAACATACCAGCCATCGAGACATGCCATGCACGGACGATCAATGTTGTGATCGCCTCTTCGGGTCACTGCTTCTACTAGGTCGGGGATTTCCTGGTAAAGGAGAATGTCCACACCGATATAGGCCTGGATTTCATCAACCGATTTCTGGGCAGCAATCAGTTCTGACCGAGTTGGCATATCCACACCGTAGAAACAGGGATTCTTCACCGGTGGACAGGCAGAAACAAAGTAAACTTCTTTTGCACCCATGTCCTTAACCATACGGACAATTTGCCGACTTGTGTTTCCACGGACGATGCTGTCATCAACGATCATCACTTTTTTGTCTCGGATCTCGATTTCCTGCGGAACCAGCTTATATCGGATCGATTTCTTCCGTTCGGCTTGGCCCGGCATGATGAATGTTCGTCCAATGAATGGATTTTTATATAGACCTTCAGAGTAACGGACGCCCAGTTCGTAAGCTAATGACAAGGCGGCGGTGTTGGCTGTGGAAGGTGCTGGGATGACGATGTCCGGATGAATATCGGGATATTTTTCAGCCCATTTTTTTGCCAAGTTCTGACCCATCCTTAGTCTAGAGCGGTAAACACTTACGTCATTCATCATTGTGTCCGGGCGGGAGAAGTAGACGTACTCGAAAATGCAGGGTGTGAATTCGTCCGACGCAAGTTTTTTACTGAAAACTTTGCCACTTTCACTTACATAGTAAACTTCGCCTGGTTCAACATTGCCTTTCGGTTTGAATCCCAGTGAATGAAACATGGTAGTCTCGCTAGAAAATATGTGATCAACAGAACCGTTGTCACTTGTGCGCTCACCTCTTGACAGTGGCCGTATACCATGTGGATCCCTGAAGGCGATAAGTCCTTTTCCCACGATTGCGGCTACCACCGAAAAAGACCCGGTGGCACGGGCAAAGACACTTTTTACTGCACCACAGATTTGTTCGAAAAATGCTTTGTCTGATTTTGATGAACCGTTTTGTTCCAGTGCACTGGCAAACATGTGGAGCAAAACTTCTGTGTCGCTGTTAGTGTTGAGGTACCGTTTCTCTCTATCCGTGATCTCTTTCGCCAACTCTTTATAGTTGACAAGGTTGCCGTTATGTCCCAGGGCGACACCGTAAGGTACTTCCGTCCAGAAGGGCTGAATCTCGCCATGACCAAAACCACCATGAGTTGGGTATCGGGTGTGGCCAATTCCTACGTTACCCTTGAGCAGGTTCATGTTTTGCTCATTAAAGATATCCCGAACTAGACCGAGACCTTTCTCTTTATGCATGCGAAGATCATAAGTGATAATTCCGGCGGCATCCTGACCCCGATGCTGGAGATGGATCAGGCTGTCATAAAGTTCAGATGCTACGGACGTCTGTGCCTGGATTCCCACAATGCCGCACATCAGATCATCTCCACAAGCTTTGGGGCAAGCCCGGTGTAGTCAGCTGGTGTGAGCTTAAGAAGTGTCTGTTTATCCTTATCACCGAGATTTAGTTGGGACACGAATTGTTTTATTGAATTAGCATCAACCTGTTGACCTCGGGTCAGTGCCTTCATTCCCTCGTAGGCATCTTGCTTTCCCGCTTTTCGGAGGATGGTTTGAACCGCTTCAGCTAACACTTCCCAGTGTTTGTTCAGTTCGGCTGATAATTGAGACCTGTTAACAGAGATACGACTGAGACCATTCAAAACATTTTTCAGTGCTAAAGTGCTGTGCCCAAGGGCAACACCTTGGTTGCGCAATGTGGTACTGTCAGTAAGGTCCCGCTGCATTCTGGAAATGGGGAGTGTGGTGGCGAGATGATTCAGCAGTGCATTTGCCACACCCAGATTACCTTCAGCATTTTCAAACTGAATAGGATTGATCTTGTGAGGCATGGTGGAGGAGCCTACTTCACCGGCCACGGTTTTCTGACCTAGTATTCCACGACTGATGTATGACCACATATCTCTGCAGAGATTGGTGAGGATGGAATTGATCCTTACAATTTGATGATAACTTTCCGCAAGTGAATCGTGGGATTCAATCTGAGTGGTGACAAGATTCGGTTCCAGTCCGAGACTTTTAATGATCCTGTTGGTAAAGCGTATCCAGTTCACTTTGGGATACGCCACTTTGTGTGCTGACCAAGTTCCTGTGGCACCGCCCAATTTCCCTGACAGTTGATGGGTTTTGATCTGATGGATCTGGCGTTTGAGTCTTCCGGAGAAAACAGCCACTTCTTTTCCGAAGGTGGTTGGTGTGGCGGGCTGGCCATGGGTGAGAGCCAGCATGGATGAATTTTTATAGCGGCGCGCAAGCTTCTTCAATTCTCTGTTAACATTATGTAAAACAGGCAGATACGCCAGCTTTAATCCGTCCCGCCACATAAGTGAATATGCCAGATTGTTCACATCCTCTGAAGTGAGAGCAAAATGAATCCATGGATGCAGGGTCTTTTTCATCTTGGATTGAAGAAAATATTCCACCGCTTTAACATCATGGTTGGTGCTCAATTCAATTTTTTTGATTTTTTGAGCGGCGGCTACATTAAAGTTTCTGTAAATATTGCGCAGTTTGGTTTGTTTTGTGTTGGTGAATGGTTCTATTTCCTTTATCCCTCTTTCGCTACCAAGAGCAATGAGGTATTCAACTTCAACCATGACGCGGTAGCGCATAAGTGATGATTCGGAAAAGATGACGGAAAGCTCTTTTACACTTGCAGCGTAGCGGCCATCCAAAGGGGATAGATTGTTTAAGGTATCAGACACCAAAGAGACGTTTAACCGCCAGGGCACAGTTCCCCGGATCAATCACTGTCATCACCGGTGTATTACTGGGCATCTGCAGAGTGGAATGGATGTTTACAAGCATATCTGCTTTGTCCGAGAAGGGGGGGCAGGCTAAAGTGGGGTGTTCGGAATTGGCCGCCACGAAACCAGACAGGGCATTGGATCGGCCGGCTATGGTGATGTACACCAGATCTTTTTCACCCTGGTTAGCCTCCAAGATCTCGAGAACTTTCAGCGGCTCTTTGTGGGCCGAAGCGGCGTGTTGTTCCCAGGGGATGTTGAATTCATCCAGTTTATTGGTGATTTTCTTGGTGTGGGGTTCATCCGATGTAGAACCCATGATGATGACAGCCTTCATAAATGATCCTTTAGGTTTTCGTTAATTCGTTCTTGAACCGGTTTGTCTTCAGGGAAGATAAATGTTCCACCGGTAATGGTCTCGTATAAATAGATGTAACGACTGGATAGCTCTACTATTAGTTCTTCCGGCGCTTCAGGGAGGGTCTCATCGTTATAAGGGTCACAATTGTCCACAAACCAGAGCCGTAAGAATTCCTTATCCACATTCTGCGGTTCTTCTCCAGCTGCCATCTTTTCATCATACGTCTCGGTGATCCAGTAACGGCTGCTGTCCGGTGTATGGATTTCATCAATCAAAACGATGTTACCGTCTGAATCGCGCCCCATTTCATACTTAGTATCCACCAGGATCATACCGTGCTCGGCTGCTTTTTCTTGTCCAAAAGCGAACAGTTCCAACGATTTTTGACTGCAATAGTCCCAGTCTTTCTGTGATATCCACCCTTCGTTGACGATTTCATCTGGGGCAATGGGTCTATCATGATGTTCTTCTTTGGTGGTGGGGGTAAGCATGTTGGAATCCAGCTTTTGGTTTTTGATGAGTCCTTCCGGAAGTGCGTTACCGCAATATTCCCTGTTGCCGTTATTATAAACGGTCCATAGGGCCGTGCTGGTGCTGCCGGTGATGTATCCTCGGACAACGAATTCAATAGGGAGGACGTCGCATTTCTTTGCCACTGTCACATTGGGGTCTGGTACTGAGATCACATGATTTGGAATGATGTCTTGTGTCTGGTCAAACCACCAGGCGCTGGTCTGGTTCAGAACCTGCCCTTTGAAGGGAATGGCGGCAAGAACACGATCAAACGCACTTTGACGATCAGTGGTGATAAGAGCGATCTTATCGTTGAAATCATATTGATCTCTCACTTTACCCTTTCGTTTTGTTCCAGCCGGCAGATCGGTTTCGGTGAGCGTATTGTTTAGTTCGATGCGGATGCGATCCGCATATCCTTCACTGTATTTTATAGCAGTCATGTGATAACGGATTGAAAAATATGTGTGTCTCCAAAATGTCTCCTAGAACAGTGTCCAAATTACCGCTCGCAATCGTCACATTCCAGATGGTCCCGTATGTGAGGTGGGTAATGCCATCTATTTCGAAGCGCTCTCTCAGCGATTCGAATTTTGATCGACCCTTTATGTCCTCTTTCTGACGGACGAGTAAAGCAGCACTATTCTCTTTATGTAAAATATTGCTGATGAACTCCTTATTAGAGTTATAAAGTTCACCGGAAGCATCGATCTGTTGTAGAATAGATTCTCTGTTTCCGTTTGTTCCAATTTCCCAGTGAGTCTGGCGTGTGATCTCCACATCAAACCCCAATTGATTCAAAGCATTCTGTACCGATGCTGCTTCATTATCAGTGATGATCATGTCGATGACCCATTCCGCTCTTTGCTCATCTGTTTCATACTCTTCCAATGCAAAATGAGGTCGCTCAAAAGAGAGTTCATGGTTTGTGGTAGGATGGTCCGCCTCAATAAACGTTTTCATGGATGAAAAAATCACATCCCCTTTTTCAGTCCGTTCCGGGTGCGGCATCATGGCCATGACGTTCCCGGAGGGATTACATACCGCCGCCAGGTTGTACATGGATCCGTTGGGGTTCGTGGGGAATTCCTCTACAATAATACCGTCATCATCACAGTAGCGAAAAACGGTCTGATCATTCTCCTGAAGTTTGGAAAGCAATTCTTCAGGGACAACAAAACGCCCTTCACCGTGGGCTAGGGGGATATTGATCCAGTCTCCTGTTTTCATGTGATGAGTAAAGGCGCATCGCTTTGGAGGGACAGTCATCTGCAGATTTGCCCAGGTGTTATAATAACCCACACCCACCACATGACCGCCTTTGATACGCTTATTATCCGTGAGGGCTATTCCTAAGCGGTAATCTGGAAGACCGGGTACTAATCCTGTTTCTACCAAGATTTGAGCGCCGTTGCATATGCCTAAAACGGGTTTACCAGCTTCGGTTTCAGTGCGAAGTTGTTTCATAATAGGATCAAGGGAAGCAATTACCCCTGCCCGGGATCTATCCTCGTATGCGAATCCGCCAACGATAACATAACCATCAAAATCGGACAGTTTTTCCGCCGGTTCATTCCATAGAAATTCTACGGGATTCAATCCGATCCGTCGGCAGGCTATAAGCGTTTCCCGTTCTGTGTTGGAACCAGGGAATTGAACGATAGCGATTATGGAACTCATTTAATTATTACTTCATTTTTCCCGCTTACCACTGAACCGATCTCGTAAACTTTTGTCAGATCTTTTAAGGCACTCTTCACTGCGTCCACATTATGGGGATCAACAATAAATACTATTCCAAGACCCATATTGAAGGTGCGGTACATCTCTTCTTCATCCACATTACTTATAGATTGCATCACATCAATAATAGGCAAAGACGGCCATGATCCTTTCTGGATCTCCACTCCAAGCCCATCAGGTAAAACTCTCGGAATATTTTCCACCAATCCACCACCAGTAATGTGAGCGATGCCTTTTAAATCAATCCCATTATCAAGCGCTGCAAACAGATGGTTCGTATAATTAATGTGGGGTTCAAGTAAAGTGAGCCCCACAGATTTTTCCAATTCCGGAAGAGTATCATTTACGTCATATCTTCCCAATTCAAAGAAAAGTTTCCGGGCAAAAGAATAACCATTGGTATGCAGTCCGTTGGATGGTAACCCAAGCACCAGATCGCCGGGCCGTATGGATTGACCGGTAATGATCCTGTCCCTTTCCACCACGCCGGTTATAACACCCACAAGGTCATGTTCACCTGGTAAGTATGTGTCGGGCATTTCAGCGGTTTCGCCGCCAACCAAAGAGACACCCGTATCGCGACACGCCGTTACCATCCCACGTACAATTTCTTCAATGATCCCCGGCTTTAGCCGGTCATTGGCAATATAATCGAGAAAGGTGAGAGGGCGGGCGCCCATGACGAGAATATCATTGGCACAAGCGCTCACCAGATCCATGCCGATGGTATCAAATTTCCCCAGTTTCCGGGCGATAATGACCTTGGTGCCCACGCCGTCAATGCTTTGGACTAGGACGGGGTTTTCATAGTTCTCAAGAACTGATTTAAGATCATAAAGAGAACCGAAACTACCAACCTCTGTCAGCACACTGCTCGTAAAAGTAGATTTAACACCATCCTTAATACGTTCCACCGCATCATTTCCTGCATCAATGTCTACACCTGCTGATTTGTAGTCTACTTTGTTTACGTTCAATTTATTTGCTCCATAGGTAGGTGCCAGTTCCCAGAGCGATACAGTCATTCTCATCGTTGTGCATTTCCATGCGGCAGACGGTCACCCTTTTGCCGGCACGGATCACACGTCCTGTGGCGGTGAAATTCCTGCCCTTTCCTGGGAGCAGATAGTCGACCCGCAAATCGATGGTCCCCATGCGACTGATACGATTTTTTATATAATCAGATGACTGATCTTTTTCCCGGGAAAGAAAATTACCTATAGCTACAAGTCCTCCAATAGAATCCAGGACTGAAGCAGTGACACCGCCATGAAGGGACTCCTGTGCTACATTACCCAATAATTCTTTCTTGTCTGAAAGAGTTATTTCAGCTGACTCAAAATCAAATTTTGAGACCTTCAGGCCTAGTAATGCATGAAAAGGGACAGAATTTGTATATCGTTTCTTGATGGTCTCGAAGATGACTTTGTCTTTTATTTTTCCCAACATTTTCTTTTTTTATAGTCTGTTTCTTAGTCCGTTGACCCACGCCTCTTTTGCTTCACAGACGGGCAACTGTACGACCTTATTAATCTTTAGAGATCCCTCATCTGTGGTGGAGCCAACCTGTGTTATCTCCAGTCTCTGTTTTTCGAAATAGCTTTTTACTTTTTTTTCATTGTCTGGGATAGTTTCTACCACGAACCCCCCTGTTTCAGAGAACAGAAGTGTTTCAGTGGACAGATCACCGGGAACTGTCACTTCACAACCTATCTCATTTCCAAATGTCATTTCAGCCAAGGCTACTGCTACACCTCCCTCTGAAATGTCATGGCAAGAAAGTAGGAGGTTTTTATCTATGCAATCCGTCAAGGCAACAATCTGATTTTTCACTTCTTCTAGATCTGGTTTAGGAACATTGGCACCTAACTCATTGTGAAGACTGTAGTAGACACTGCCGCCCAATTCATCTTTGCGTGTTCCAACCAGGAGAATAACGGAATCTTTTTCCTGAAAACTCATGGTGATTGCTTTGTTTACATCAGTTAGCTTGCCTAGACAGCTGATGATGGGACTGGGTGGGATGGCGCCGTTTCGAGATTCATTGTAGAAGGAAACATTTCCTCCAATTACAGGGACGGGGTGTTCCGGATATTCCTTCAGTGTTATAGATTTGCATGTTTCTGCCACTCCCCTGACAGCTTCAACGAACTGCCACATTTGATCGGGCTTTTCTGGATTTCCAAAACATAGGCAGTCGGTGATGGCCTGTGGTGTGGCGCCTACAGCAGCTACATTCCTCATAGCTTCTACTACTGCGTTCACCGCACACCAGTAAGGTGAGATTTTGCCATACCGTGGATTGTGATCGGTTGAGAGGGCGATTCCCGTATTCTGGATCTCTTTAGGATAATTATCATCGTTAAACAGTTGCATTACACCGGCATCGCTTTCCCCCGATTCAATGACAGTCCGGCCTTGTACCTGCTTGTCATAGCTCTCAAAAACTACATCTCGACATGCAACATTTTCGTGCGACAGGATTGAAAGCAGTGTTCTATTATAGTCTTTTGGCTTCGGCAGATCTGGTTCGTTGAAGGTGCGTTTCGGCGCTTCATAATTTCTATGATAGAGGAACCCTTTTGTCACTTGTGATGCTGGTGCATCCACAAGAGTCGTTCCGTTGCTATGGACGATATATTGTCCATCCGCGCGCACTTTACCTATAATGTGGGCTTTGGCACCTCGGGAAACTGACGGCAGGGCAAAAACTTCATTATAGTGCTTTACAATCATATCCGAAATATCAGGATGGGCCGCCCACATGAACCTTTCCTGTGTTTCTGAACACAGGATCACGGACGGGTGAAGATTCTCCATACTTATATGAGCCTTTTCTAGAAACACTTCGGCACCCAGACCAGTATTGTCGGCTAGTTCTACAGAGGCACAGGCGATACCGCCGGCACCAAGATCCTTGAAACCGACCTTGTCATAAAGTTTTTTCTCTCTCAAAATTTCAAACAGGGCGTAAGTTGCTTTCAGAATATGTCTTTCCAGAAAGGCGTTCGGTTCCTGAACCGCTGCTTTTTTTGATTCTTTTTCATCTTCATTCAGTTCCAGAGAGGCAAAGCTGGCGCCGCCGAAGCCGCTGTTATCCGTCGGCTTGCCAATGAGAATAAGGTGATAGCCATCAGAATTCTTCGGAACGGCTGAGTGAATCATCTCATCCTCCCGTACCACCCCCAGCGTTACTATTGTAACAAGACAGTTGTCATTGTAGCCTTCATCATAGTAAAGATCACCGCATATGTTGGGAACACCAAGGGGATTGCCGTAACCGGCGATACCCGCCACCACACCATCATGGATCCACTTTGTTTTCGGGGAGTTGATATCACCAAACCGAAGAGCATCTGCAACAGCAATGACCTGGGCTCCCATACAGCAAACATCCCTTACATTGCCGCCGATGCCCGTTGCTGCTCCCTCATAGGGAACGATTTGGGATGGGTGATTGTGAGATTCATGGCTCATTACAACACCGTATCGTCGCCCCTTCTTATCCATGGCGATAGAAACTATTCCCGCATCTTCTTTAGGGCCCAGAATAACGGTAGGTCCATTGGTCACAAATTGTGATAGGTGGGAACGGCTACTTTTATAGGAGGAATGTTCAGATCCTTGGATAGACCAGAGAACACATTCGGTTAGGGTAGGGGGCCGGCCCAGGATATCATTCTGTATTCGAAGCGCTTCATCAACTTTCAGGGCCAGACCGTTTGTCTGAAGTGTTGATTCTATTTCGGTTTCTGAAAGTGCGTTGAAGTCAAATGTTTCGTTCTCGAAGGACAACAGTTACCTCAAGATGGTCTGGTGTCTTTGAGGTCCTAGGGAAATGATGGTGACGGGGCATTTCACTTCTTCCTCGATAAAATTGATATAGTCTTTCATTGTTCTGGGCAGATGGTCGTATCCTTTTGTACAGTGAGATTCAATTTCTTTTTCACTTAATTCAGGCCAACCTGAAAGAGTGCTGTATTCCGGAATAGCTTGGCGCATCTTTCCCAGACTGCCGGGCATTTCCGTTACCTTTTCTTCTCCGATAGTATAAGTGGGACACACTTTCAATTTATTTAAACCGCACAGAACATCGATTTTTGTCAGGGCAATTTCCGTAAGGCCATTAACTCGCACGGCCTGCCTCAGTTGGACCAGATCAAGAAACCCAACTCTGCGGGGCCTGCCGGTGGTGGTGCCATACTCCTGTCCTTTCTCTCGGAGCAGTTTAGCTTCGTCACCATCCAGCTCCGTGGGAAACGGGGAAATGCCAACGCGACTTACATAAGCTTTCGCCACACCGATAATACGATGCTGCCCATTAAAACCGATTCCCGTCCCCACATTGATCTGGCCGGCAACCGTGTTGGAGCTTGTGGTGTGAGGATAGAGACCATGGTCGAGATCAAGGGAAACCCCCTGTGCGCCCTCTAACAGGAAGGATTTTCCGTCACGATAAGCCGTATATAGATCTACTTGTGTGTCACATATATAATTTTTTAACGTTTCACCGTAGCTTAGATAGTCGGTGTAAATATCCTCCAAAGCTAGATCGAAGGTTGCTTCAAAAGCTTTCGTCACCACTTTTTTGTTAAACTGATAGGCTCTTTGGAGTTTTTCTTCAAAAATAGCTGGCTCCAAAAGATCGCCCATGCGGATTCCATGACGATAGGCTTTATCCGCATAAACAGGAGCGATCCCGCGTTTTGTACTGCCTGCAGCCAAATCACCTTGGTGGCCGGTGAGGCAATCGTCCATAACAATGTGATACGGCATGATAACATGGGCCCTGTCACTCACCTTCAGGTTTGGTTCCACGCCCCGACCTTTCAAAGATTCGATCTCTTCAATAAGCCCTTTCGGATTGATCACCACGCCATTCCCAATGACAGAGACTGGGTGAGAGTAGAGGACGCCCGAAGGGATGTGGTGTAACTTGTACACTTCTCCTTCAACGATGACCGTATGTCCAGCATTGTTTCCTCCCTGAAACCTGACCACATAGTCGCAGTCGCCAGCGAAATAATCGGTGATTTTTCCTTTTCCTTCGTCGCCCCACTGAGCGCCGACAATGACAGTTAAGGAAGTAGAATGACTTTTTTCAGTCATTTAATGACAAGGTGGACGGATTGATAGGTGAAAAAACTGAAGGAGAAAAGGTAGTGCTAGAATTTATTCCGCTCATTGCGGCAAAACCGGCCCACATCCGGTGTGTGAAAAAAGAAAAATCCCGCTACCATCATTTTGGTAATAAAGAACCGTTCAATATTTCTCCTTAAGGAAAGATTAAGTTTACGGTGGTGGTCGAAAAAGAAAAATGTGAAAGTCCTACCGAAAATAAAAAAGGGCCGGATACCAGCTTTTTTATTTATTTAATAGAGTTTGAATTACTGCTCTTGATCAGTGTCAATCGGAGCTTCTTCCCAAGAATACTCCCGATCTAATGCATACTTCTCAAACCAATCAAGTTCAATATTCACTTTATATAGTTCGTGCCTCAATTCTCGCCAGCCGTGGGGTTCCCGAGGTGCCACATAAAGATGGGTTGGGACTCCGTTGGATTTGAGAGCTCTGTAAAGTTCTACAGATTGTGGCATAGGGACACGAACATCATTTTCACCCACAAGAACAAGTGTGGGTGTTGTCACTTTCGAGATATCTTTCAACGGAGAGTGATCCCAGTAGGCATCTATGGGAGCATCCTTTTGCCAAGGGGTGCCACCGAACCACGGTGTCCGGTAAATACGAACATCACTCTGGGCATACATGGAGATCCAGTTCACAGCTCCGGCCCCTGATGAAGCAGCTTTGAAGCGGTCCGTGTGTGTGATGATCTTGTTTGTCATGTGGCCACCACCACTCCATCCCATCTTCACCATTCGGTCGCCGTCAGCGAGACCTTTTTCTATAAGATAATCTACACCTGTCATCACATCCAGATGAGACTGTCTGTAGTAGTGACCAACCATGTCTCTAAGATAGTCGTCTCCATAACCAGTGCTGCCCCTGTAGTTAGGTTTGAAGACCATCCATCCTCTTGATGTGAGGACTTGAACATATCTACTCCAGCTCCCAAAGCCGAACTTATCTGAAGCTGCCGGACCACCGTGGGTTTGGACACAAAGAGGGGAACTCTTTCCTTTCTCATAATCGAGTGGATAGTAGAGCAAACCTTCCACCATGACACCATCTGTTCCTTTCCACTGGATAGCTTCTTGTTTCGGCAGGCGAAATTCATTGTTTAGATAGTTATAAACTTTGGTGAGTTTCTGTGGGAAAGCACGACGCTTGTTTTCAAGGGAATAAATATCACCGACGTTTGTCTGTTCACTCATGCCGAACACAAAACGGTCAAGTCTGGGATAATATCTGAAGCTCCTGAGAGCATGGTCACCTTTGGTTAACTGAGCGAGCTTTTCTCCTTTTACAGTAACTGAGAACAGCTCCGTTCTGACTCCTGTGTTGGCAGTGAAGTAGATACTCTTCCCATCTTTAGACCATGTGGTGCTTCCAACCTCATGGGGCATCTTTTTTAGCATCAGTTTGTGTTTGCCTCCTTTTGCAGGAGCTAGGAAGATGTTATCATTATAATAGAATTCAAACTCTTCGTTGGAAAAACTGGTGAACAGAATTGTGGCGTTATCGGGTGACAGTTGAGCACCTTGTTCTGATACATTGTTGTTTGTAATCTGAATTGCACCTGTACCATCTGCGTTCATCACCCACACTTCGTTATGGTTGGCTGAGCCATATAGTGGATTGGGTCCCCGATGATGAGCGATCTTTGTTCCATCCCTGGAAAGTTTGTAACTCGTGATGGAAAAGTCACCTTCAGTAATTCGACTGCTTTCTTTACTGCCGAGGGATATTTTCCAAAGGTGCTTCTGCTGATAGTTCTCATCAAAGGCAAAGACATCATCCTTCGCTTTTTCCCGCTCCTTTTCTTCGTCACTTTTAGCATCGTTGGTCAGGAAATAGATGAATTTGCTATCGGGCGACCATTGAATGTTTGAGATGCCTGTCTCATTTTCAGTCAGTGGCTCAGCTTCACCACCGCGATTACTGATGAGAAAGATTTGATTTTCTGTGTCGTCTGATTCACCCCTTTTTGTGATGAAGGCGATGATAGAACCGTCAGGAGACCACCGGGGCGAACTTTCTCCATTCTCACCATTTGTCATCTTAATCGGGCTTGTGCTGTCCGTGTTGATTCTCCAGATGTGGCTAACCCGTTTGTTCTTTTCCCAGTCGGATTCTGAAAGTGTGTAAAGCAGTTGGATGCCATTAGGTGATAACTGGGGATCTCCCAAAGAAGGCACATTAATCAGGTCAACGATGGTCATGGCTCGTTTGGTCTCCGAACTGGCCATAGAGACCATCGAGATCAGTATGAAGCATGTGATATTATTAATCTCTTTTAACATTGATACTCATTTTTCTTTTACTCGCACTGTGTGTAAAATGTAGTTACAGAGCTGGCAAAATAAAAGCGTTGACGGTCAGGCTGCACGCTTCTTTTCCCTGAAAATGCCCATTACACCCAGCACGACCAGAAGCGTCCCGCCGATGGTAAACCGTGTAATAGGTTCATCCAAAATAATCCATCCTAGGGTAATAGCAATCACCGGATTGACGTAGGCGTAGGTCATGACGATCCCTGTGGGAAGTAACCTCAGTGCTTTTACATAAGATGTAAATGCGATCACCGAACCAAAGATCACCAGATAACCCCAGGCCAGCCATGCTTCATTTGTGGGATTGGGGAGAGGTTCGCTGATAAGGATGGCACAAAATGTAAGTCCCAAAGCCCCACTCATTTGTTGCCAAGCTGAGCTCGCTTCAGGTGTGATACCTATCTTGTTTCTGCCTTGGATAATTGAACCCGCCCCCCAGCTGATACAGGCGATGATAAGTATTCCTGCAGCCCACAAATCGCCGATATTTCCGCTTACAAGTGCCGGACCGTTTATAACTGCCAGACCACCAATTCCAATGAATAAGGATCCCAATAAAGCGATAGAAGGTTTACGACGATCAAGGAATGATTCCATTATGGCAACACAGAGAGGTGTTACCCCGATGATGACTGCAGTGTAAGCAGAATGGACCCTTGTTTCCGCAATGGCCACAAAACCGTTCCCGCCTAACCACAAAAGCAGACCTGATATTGCCACCACGGTCAATTCCTTCCCTTTCGGGATTATTCTACCTTTCCGGAAAAGAGCCACCAGCACGAACAGAATGAGGCTCCCAGCAAACACACGCGTGGCGGACATAATAAGAGGTGGGAATCCTGACCCTTCCCGTACAGCCACCCGGATGGCGAGGTAGGTACTGCCCCAGGCAATGTAGATTACTCCTAAGTGAAAAAGACCACGAAGGCTCACAGTTTATTTATATGAGTTGCCTCTAATGGATATAAAAAAATGCCCGATTAATTTGTGCAGAGCTCCACAGAAATAGTCGCTCCTGAGATGACTGAACTCAGTGTTTTTGGATTTCCCTCTACTTTTCCCAAGACATTACACGCTGTTACCAGCCGGCATTCGTTTCCCTCCGAGATGGGTGTAGGGCCGAAAGGGATGGCTAGGGCGCTTCCTTCCGTCCAGAAACAGACAGTGCCGGGATTCACCACCTGATGAGCGTCCTTTTCCAGATCAGCCGATAGTTGCACCGAGAAATAGATCTCATCTCCCCAGGTGTTGGCAGACGATTCAAATGGGAGAGCATATAATAAAGCCCGCGAGGTAGGGCTATCTTCAAGATTGGCAGTGATTTCTCCTTGTGGCCACTGAATCCGAATTTGCATTGTCAAATCTTCGTTATTGGTTGACGTAAGACAGTTTTCAATTTTTCCGGTTTCGATCTTCGTGGATCACTAAGATAGATTTCGTGGTGCTTCATGTGGAGCTGATAGCCATTCTCATCAATGAACTTGTGCATTTGTGCAATTGTGGGGCCTTCGTCATCATAAGGCCCGATGTGCAAGATTTGAACTGAGGGACCTTCATGGTAGGACTCAAATCGTATCTTGTCTAGTGCCAACGGATTTTTCTTTTCCCTGAGTTGTTTTGTGGCCGCATTCACATGTTTGGCGGTGACATGATCTGGTTGCATGATCATCATTTTCCATTGCCATTCGTCTTTTCTATCCGCGGAAAACGCTGTTATATCTTTTGCCCACCAAAGCCCTTCCAGTGGCATGACCGTATAATCCGGGCCGACGCCTTTTTTTACATTAAGCTTTACCGTGAATGAGAGACCGTACAGTGCTTCAATGGCCTGCTGGTAGCTTTCTGCGGCGGGTCCACCCTCCCCATCCACCATGAAGTAATTCATGGAAGGAACCTCGACTATGACGACTTTTTTTGAAGACGAACCGTAGAGGTGCTTTAATTCTTTCTTATAATCAACTTTTTTCATCCGCTACTTCGACGTATCTCCCAATTCATCTTTGTATGCTTCTTTCAGTGCATCAAGATAGTCGTTGAACAGCCCGGCCATGGTTTCGTGCTCCATGTGAACGGATTTTTTGAATCCATCATCCGTCAAATAGTGATAAAGGATAGCCGCCATTACTTTTGCGTCCAGCAGGAAACCAGTGTGACCCACCTCTTTCATGGAATCGAGCCAACGCTCATAGGAGTGCCCTGGCGCTGACGAACTGTAAACACTGACGCTAACGCCGGGGATTTTTCTTGTGACGAAACCGGTCTCTTCGTAACCGGCTGGCCGCTGTGGTTCGGGATTAATCTCAGGAGCATTAAGTTTTTCTGCATAGGCAAAAGCCAGCTCTTCCAGAGAACCAACCGTAATTCCGTCTCTGTATTCACCATATCGGTCGATAGTCACTTTTGTGCCTGTAGCCAGAGCGGCGGCACGGGCGGCATTGGCAATCATGGCATCTATATGAGCGAGGTAAATTTCATCGGGGTAGCGAATGTAGTAATCCACGACAGCTCGGTCGGGGACAACATTAGGTGCCACGCCGCCTTCGGGGATAACCCCTTGGATGACCGCCTCTGGCCGGAATGTGGGACGCAGATGATCCACAGTGGTGTAAAACTGTACAGCAGCTGTAAGGGCATTACGACCGTTCCAGGAACTGCGCTGATGGGCCGGGCGTCCTTCAAAAATATATTTTACTTGATTGATGTTAAGACAACAAACGCCAAAGCCCGGTTTATTCCGTGTAGTCTCACTCGTACCGTGACTGCGAACGATGAGATCAGTACCGTCAAAAACACCTGCCTCAAACATTGTCACTTTGGCCGGTGGTCCCATTTCTTCAGCGGGTGTTCCGAAAATCTTTATTGTTCCGGGGAGCTTTTGTTTTTCCATGAACTCGGCGAGGGCGACGGCGCTGGCAAAAGCTGCTGGACTCTGACCGTTGTGCTGACAACCGTGAAACGGTTCTTTAGTACCGCGGAGGGCGTCATACTCGGCGAAAAGGCCAACGGTAGGCCCCTTTCCCTTAGCCGGAGATTTCCACTCACTAACAAATGCTGTTTCCAAACCTGCCTGGCCTGTTGTTACTGAAAAACCGAAGTTTTGAAGAACTTTGGTCAGAGTGTCTACGGACTCATATTCCTGGAAACCGATTTCAGGGTTCTGCCCTATATGGTCAGACAGATCACGGAACTGACTGTCCCAAAGTGTTTCTACTCTTTTCAGAAGTTTGTCTCTATTTCGATCTTTTTTTGCCGCCATCTCTTTTGCCGTTTGTGTAGGCTGAATCTTTGACTGCAATTGGTCGATTTTTTTGATAATATCACTGGCGGCCTGGCGTTCAACCGTTGTTGTCTGTGCAGTGAGAAGCGATAATGCCACCAATGAAATAATTGTATAGTTCTTCATGTCCAATCCTCCTAGAGTATGAATTAAAATTTAATCTTTGATGGATGCGAGTACTTTTTCAATGAACTCATTGAAGTGTCTGCGATCGATCCACCGTACAACCACCAAAAGATCATTGTCCCAATCTATATAAATTATGTTGGATCCCGCTCCTCGAAAAGTGACAGTTGATTTCGGTGCTGCTGGGATAGCCAAGGTGGTTTTGCCATCCCTTTCAACCGGGGTATTTAAAAACCAGTTCATATAACCATAGCGAGGATTAGCGGGCCCGGGTGTTCTTGCCATCTTCACCCATTTGTCTGATATAATACGCCGGCCATTCCATTCTCCTTCCCGTAAGAAAAGATATCCAAAGCGGGCATGATCCAGAGCATTGATCCACATGCCACCTCCCCAGTGACCACCGCCGCTGACCGATTGCATCATCTGGCCATCCATGAGCACCCAGGAATTCTCATATCCGTGCCACCGCCACGTGTTGGAGGCGTCAATGGGATCCATCACATATTCTCGGAGTATCTGCGGAAGGGGCCTCCGCCAAACATGCAATGCAGCCAGAGCCAAGAGATTAACCCGGACATCATTGTACTTATAATGGCTACCCGGTTCGTTAAGAGGCTGATTTTGCATCTCATCCCATGAAGCGTCCCATGGAGGTCTGTCGGCCCAGTCCGGCTTGTCCCATAGGGTTCCGCGCCAGTCACTTGTTTGCCGGAGCAGGTGATCCCAGGTGATCTTACTATTGTGTTCCCCAGTGAAATGATTAGTAGGTAAATATTCTTGAGCACGATCTTTAACATCCCGTATCATCCCCCGGTCATAGGCAAGTCCCACAGTAGTGGATAAATATGTTTTGGTGACACTAAATGTCATATCGACACGATCAATATCTCCCCATTCGGTGATGATATAGCCATCCTTGACAATAAGTCCTGTCATATCTCCCCGCTCTTTTGTGGGGCCGATGATATCACCGTGAGGTTCCTGAGTGAGTGTGGACTTAATAAAATCTTCCAGTTTTCTTGGCGCTTGGTTTTCATGTTCAATGGCAAACTTCACAGCACGCTCCAGAAGCCGGGAATTCACTCCCACGTCCTTTGGCTGTTGTCTTTCCCATTGGCCGTAGGGTGGGAAATAGGTCTGTCCCCACACGCCACCAATTGCCCAAATGAGGTAGGGTAGATTCTTTAGAGTTCTTCTGAATAACTGTTTTCTCAGATAGATGTTTTGGGTCACTTGACTTTCTAATTAACCGAACGCCACCGGGGCGATGACGAGGGCAATGATGGATAGTATAACGATTCCTATAATGTTCAGTAATAACCCCGCTTTCGCCATTTCCGGAATTCGGATGTATCCCGATCCATAAACGATTGCGTTCGGTGGCGTGGCTACGGGCAGCATGAAAGCACAGCTGGCGGCTAGGGCAGCTGGGAGGGTAAAGATCAATGGGTTCACATTGATGCCGATGGCCAACGCGGCTACAACAGGAAGAAAGGTTCCTGTTGTAGCAGTGTTACTCGTGAGTTCTGTCAAGAACGCGATTAGTGTTGTAATAACCACCACGAGTACTATAGTCCCAGCCTCCCCCAGAACAATGAGATTATCTCCAATCCAATCGGCAAGACCGGTCCGGGTTACTGAAGAAGCGAGACTCAGCCCCCCCCCGAATAGGAGTAAAAGACCCCACGGCAGGTTTGGCATGATCTCCCATTTCATGAGATATGGATCATCCGATTGGCCGCTTGGTATGAGAAAGAGGACAATGGCAGCGATCATCGCAATACCTGCATCGGACAGTCCGGATAATCCGGGCAAAGTGTTTAGCAAGGGTCGGGTCATCCATGTAAATGCAGCTATAGCAAAAACAACTGCTACCCGTTTTTCAGAGATACTCATAGGACCGAGGTCAGCTCGCATCTCTCTTAACACACGGCGAGTTTCGGGGGAAGTGACGAAGTTCACGGGAAATACGATTCGTGTAAGTGCAAACCATGAGAGAGGCAGCATACAGATCGTTAGCGGGAAGCCCACAAGCATAAACTGTCCAAATCCAATCTCGCCGAAACCGTTCTCTTTCATGAAACCGGCCAGGAGTGCGTTTGGAGCTGTTCCCACTAGTGTCGACATTCCGCCAATGGTGGCGCTGTAGGCGATACCCAATAACAAGGCTAGCTGGAAGTTGTGTTTTTCCTCTTTGCTCACTTCATCAGCTGTCTCGGAAACGATCTTGACGATAGAGACGCCAATGGGTAGTAGCATTAATGTGGTAGACGTATTCATTACCCACATACTGATTGAGGCACTTGCAAGCATAAAACCGGCGATAAGTGACCGACCGCTGTTTCCCACGGAAGTGAGGATAGTAAGAGCCATGCGTTTGTGAAGGTTCCACCGTTCGATAGCTAGAGCAATGACAAAACCACCCATAAAGAGATAGATTATAGGATTGGCATAAGGCGTAGCAACCATTTTAATGTCACCGATTCCAAGAAGAGGAAAGAGAGCAAGAGGCAGAATAGCCGTCACTGCAACAGGCACTGCTTCCGTACACCACCAGATGGCCATCCAGCCCCCTGCAGCTACTGTCCGCCACGCAGGAAGCGACATGGCCTCCGGATGTGGCAGTAATATCAGCACAATGCCGACCAAGGGGCCCAGCCAAATCCCAACTTTCTGGTATCCGGTTTTCATCGGTCTGCTATCTTCTCCTTCTCAGTAGAAGAAGCGGAGAGGATAGGACTGAGCATCTGAGTCATCAAGAAGAAGTTGCCAGTCCCCTCCGTATTAGGATGGAGGAAGAAAATCGCAAATTTGAGAAATCAATTGTAGTGTTGCCCCGGACGAATTGATTGAAGAATTGCAGAGTACTTCGATTCACAATTTTTACCATTTTTCGACCATCTGGAAAACCGACAAGACCCAAGATTTGCATAATTGGGGAAAATAAGGGCATGTCAGCATAATCGTAGTGTTTGGATCCTATTATGGAGAGGTGATACGCGTTTTCTCCGCTCTGGGACATGATAAGATCAAGGTAATGTCTGTGACGTTGTTCGTTCCAGCTTTTCCATGACATCTGGCCGACATAAAGAAATGGGACGTCCATCTTGGCTTCAGCGTCCGGAATGGCGAAGGGGACAAACCATCCATCAAGAGCTACAGCAGCTTTGAACCTGTTGTCCTGCATAGCGGAAAGGACAGCCGTGGCTCCGCCAAATGAGTGGCCAGCAATTCCGATCTTTTGAAAGTTGATGCGGGAAAGGAGAGGTGTGTCGACAGCCTCCAGTTGTTGCAGGATAAAAAGTACATCCGCAATGCGAGTGTTCAGCTGGCGGTTACGGATCTCCAGCCAGACCGAATCGGCCGTACCTTCAGGTATGGCTGATCGATAATCGGCAATTCTTTCGACAGATGCCTCACTATTCAGGGGAAAAACAGTCATGTTTGCATCGTAAGGATGATCCATAGCCACCACCGCATAGCCGTTACTGGCAAGTTCCTCCATAAGGACAGTGTTCTGGGTACGCATACCCCCCAGCCCGTGGGAAAAGATGATGAGGGGAAATAGCTCCTTGCTCTCAATGGGGCGAGCCTCTATGAGTGAATGTGTTTTCACAAGGTGGAGATGGTCTAGCATGAAAGATGGTAGGCCCACTCGATCAGCAATAGCCTGAGCACGAAGATCAATATGATCAATGTAGGGTGATACTTTGTTGCTGGAGCTATTCTCAGCCGGATACCACAATTGTATCATCATCTTTCTAAGATCGTCAGGTTCCTCTGTGAACCATTCGGTGCGGGTGGTGTCGGTCCAATGGAATATGGTTGTTCCGATCTTAAAGGGCCCTGTGGGTTTTGGCAATTTAACAACGGGAACTGCTGCCGGGAGTAAAACAGAGAAAACCCAGATGATGGATACTACCGCTGTAGCAATTTTTTCAGACTCCTTGTTTCTGACCAAGGTGATAAGCCCAAGAAGAAAATATAACGGTACCATCTGCCACCGGTAACCTTCAATGAAAAAGTGGAGAAAAGTAGTAAGAATCGTGATCAGAAGTAGAGGGCTTGTCCCTTTTCGCCGGGATTTCGCTATGGCGATGTTCATCACAAGAGTAGCGGAGAGCAATATGACCGTGACTTCAAGAAATCTCATGGGATTATTCTCATTGAAGTTGGTTTGCTATGGAAGAAAGTAGAGGGGAAATCTTCTCCGTTTCATTTCACATAAACCAGCAGTGCAGCCAGAGTTTCAATTCCTTGCCAGTAGTGGCCCATGCGAATGTTCTCATTGGGCTGATGCTGGTTGTTGTCGTGATTGACGATGGGGACGCTGATAGTGGGGACATCCAGCATTTGAGTGAAGATATAGAGGGGGACGGAACCACCGCTTGTGGGGATAAGCACCACCGGTTTATCGTGGTAATCTGAAAGAGCCTCAATGGTGAGTCGCGAGATTTCCAGATCCATGGATGTACGAGACGCGGGGTAACCACCCCGCTTAACGATCTTTGCTATGTCAGCGTATTTCATTCGTGTGTCCTGACCGGGATCTTCAGAAACCACATGAAAGCCTTTCCGCTTTACATGTTCAATCACTTTGTAAACCATATCATCTGGATCATTTCCTTTAACCATTCTGATGTCAATGGCGGCCGTTGCTTCAGCGGGGATCACCGTTCTTGCTTGAGGACCAACCCAGGCACTCTCCAAACCACGGATGTTCAATGAAGGGAGATTAATCCTCTCCATAAGAGACTCCCCACGGCCTTCCGGCTGTGCGAAACCGTAAAGCCGTTTGATCTCTTCGTCATAAGAGGGAATAGTTTTTAGAGCTTCTTTCTCGCGCCGATTTAGTGGCGTTACTGTATCATAGAATCCTCTGATCTTGACGTTGCCGTTTTCATGTTTCATGCTGGTGAGCAAACGGGCCAGCTTGATGCCGGGGTTGGGAGCCCAGTTTCCGTAGTGGCCGCTGTGAACATTTACGTTGGGGCCGTAAACAGTGATATCGATGGTGGTGATGCCCCGGGCACCGAACTTTAGTGTAGGCTGATTGCTGAAATACATTGGGCCGTCACAGACATAGAGTACTTCTGTGTCGAAAAGATCTCTATTTTTTTCAGCGAAAGATTGTAAAAACGGTGAGCCGACCTCCTCTTCACCATCATAAATGAACCTGAGATTGGCACCAAAGTTCAAGCCCGCCGATTTTAAAGCGTCCATGGCAGCCAGCAGTGCTGTAATAGGAGATTTGTCATCGCTGGCGGAACGGGCGTATAGGCGCCACTCTTCATCAATCTTTTCGCCTTTTTTTGGCAACGGGATGGGTTTGGGTTCTGTGAATCCGGCTTCCATTTTGCCGGGGCGCATGGTCGGTGTGAACGGTTCCATATCGATCCATTTCGTCGGGTCAACAGGCTGGCCATCGTAGTGGGAATAGAACATGATGGTTCGATTAGCTCCCGGTACATTCAACTCGCCATAGACCACAGGACTTCCGCCCGTTTCGAGAATTCTCGCCGTGATTCCCCGCCGTTCCATAGCAGACTTCAGCCACGCCGCGCACTTTCTGATGTTGGGTAGATCGTCTGCCACATTGGGGATAGAGAGCCATTCCACCAGTTCATCGAACAGTTCCTGTTCGTGAGCAATACGGTATTCACGTACCTGTTTTCGCAATTCTTTTTTAGAGGGTTGTTGAGAAATAACCAACCCGGGTACCATTGCAATGAGGGAAGTCAAAATCATCCTGTTATATCGCATTATTTTTCTTTACTGTTTTTCGCAGAATCGTTTTACCACACTACAGTAGATATCCGTCGCTTTGCTCAGACTTTCTATTCTGATCCGCTCGTCGTTGCCATGGATTCGAGAGTACTCTTCCAGGCTAACTGGTCCCGGGAAAAAGCCGTAACAAATTGCACCTTTTTCACGGAAGAATCTCGAGTCAGTTCCGTAAATAACTAGGTGAGGGATTGTAATAGACTCAGGATAAATTTTAGCTGTCTCTTCTTCAATTATCCGGAAAAGATCACTATCATAAGGCGAAACCACGGATTCCGATTTTGGTTCCAGAATTGGAGTTATTATAATTCTATCATCATCAATGACCTCTTTTAGTTCTTTCATAAACTCATCTTTGTCCTGTTCGGGGAGAAGGCGGCAGTCTAGGACTGCCTCTGACTTTTCAGGGATCACGTTAGTTTTCGGAGGATCACCTACAAATCCTTTCAAGACGGTGAGTGATATAGTGTTTCTCCTGACGGCATTGTTGTATACTGTATGCTCAAGTCCGCCCAATCGATGCTCCATTTCTTTTGCTACCGGAGTGAGGTTTTCTGGTGTGGCATAAGTAGCGACACGACCTAACGCTTCAGACAGAATGAAGTTTGCATTTTCCATTGGTGGCATAGATGCGTGTCCCGGCGGTCGCTTAATGGATAAGTTGAGTGCGTACATTTGCTTTTCGGCAACACCCACAGAAAAGATAAGTCGATTGTCTTCGGTGAAAAAACCTTCGGTCCCAAACCCTCCTTCGTCCAAAACGAATTCAGGTGCTATATCATCCCAATGATTTTCCACAATCCATTTTGCACCCAAATCACCACCAATTTCTTCATCACAGACAGCCAAAAGCAACAAGTCTCGCTCTAATTCTATGCCCTGACGTGCTAGTTGAAGCATTGACATAAGCTGTACAATGCCGTAGTTCTTCATGTCAAGAGCACCCCTGCCATAAATAAAGCCGTCTTTTTCAACTTCACCGAAAGGATCCACGGTCCAACCTCGCTCATCCACGGGTACAACATCCATATGGTGAAGTAAAAGAAGAGGTCTTTTAGTACCCGTACTCTCTAGGCGAGCAAGAAGATTTACCCGTCCTGTCGATTTGTCGGGCCAGTAAAGCTTTACAGGAATGTTTTCTTTTTCTAATACAGCCTTCAGAAAATCAGCCGTAGGTGTCACATCTCCCGGAGGATTGACTGTATTAATGGAAATATATTTTTTGAGAAGCTGAATTGCTTCCTTATATGTAGTTGTTATATGAACCCCACTTTTTATTTTAGCAGCCTTAAATCCTTAATTGTCAAATCAGATTACTGAAGAATCCGGCATGTGATGTTTTAGCTTCTAGTATTTGCTAAACCGTTATTATCCTTTATTCAATAACAATTAATTGTTTTTGTCCGGCCAGGAAAGCTCTACAGGATTGAGAATATTGTCCAAAAATGTCAATATTGCCTCATAACCTGCGATTTGGTTTTCCTTTTTAACAAAACCATGTCCTTCATCTTCAAAGACGATATATTCAGCTTTTACTCCATTTGCCCTGACAGCTTCCACCATTTCATCTGATTCTATCTGCAGAACTCTTGGGTCATTAGCGCCTTGTAGAACTATGACAGGTTTTTCAATGTTTTTTGCATGGAAAAGTGGGGAAATACTTCGAAGATAATCTTCCTGCGTTTCTGGATTCCCCAGTTCTTTATATAAGGATAGCCTTGAGGCTTCCCACCAGGGGGGAATACTTTTTAGGGTGCGAACCCAATTTGTTACGCCAAATATATTTACGCCCACCTCAAAAGCTTGAGGTCTAAAAGCCAGCGCAGCCATTACCATATAACCGCCATAACTGCCACCTATAATGCCAATTTTATTTTTATCAACGTAACCAGTGGAAACAAGATATTCTTTTGCAGCCACACAGTCGTCAAGATCTCCTTCGCCGTGAGCCTGATCGTCCAGCGTCTGAAAAGTTTTGCCGTATCCACTACTGCCTCGATTATTTACTGCAAGAACGGCATAACCGTGATTAGCCAGGTATTGAATGAGGGCCCGATAACCTAACCGTGATTGACCGCCAGGGCCACCGTGGACCCATATCAAGCCGGGTGTTTTTTCACTTCGTTTTGCATGAGGGGGTTTGTAGTAAATAGCAGGAATTTCTCTTCCATCAAAGGATTTATATCTTATCACCTCCGCTTCAGCAAGATGGGATGGATTGATTTCAGGATTCATTGAATTTGAGAGTCTTTTGTAGTTCTTGGTTCCAATTGAATGGACAAATAAATCTGAAGGTGACTTAGCTCCTCCATGATAAAAACTCATCAGTTTTTCACTTTTTGAGATACTTACCGATGTGACATTACCAGCAGGGAGCTCAGGTAATGATACTAACTTCATTGTTTCTGTATCAAAAACTTGTATTACGGTTTGAGCATCTTGATTAATGCCTGTGACTCTATATTTTCCTGATTTAGAAAAATACATGTAAGAAATATCCCAGGATTCTTTTTGAAAAGCACTTTTTCTACCTGTTCGAATATCATATTCAACGAGATAATTGAATTCACTGTCTTTGTCGGTAAGATAATAAAGTCGTTTGGAGTCGGTTGAAAACTCAGTCGGGCGGTGATTTATATCACCTTCGTGTTCACTAATGAGTGTGAGATTATTATTATTTAGATCATATATGTAAATATTTGAATTATCCCGCGTGTCTGTTTTGCCAAACACCAAATACCGTTTATCATTGGACATCCCACCAAAATTGAGGGCTTTGTCATTTTTGAAAACAAGTTGTGACTTGAAAGTTTCAATATTCATCTCGTAAACATCCATATATTTAGGATTACGCTTATTCGAAGTATAGAAAAAACTTTGCTCATCATCTGACCAGCCTGCGAACAAGGCTCGTTCGTCTTCTCCAGGAGTCAGGTCTATTATCGTCCCATTCTCATTTCTGACATAGATATGCCAAATCTCATTACCGCCTTGATCGCTACGATAAAGGATTCGCTTATCTTGAGGAAAAAATGAGATGGTAAAAATTGAATTCTCTGTGGAACGTGTAATTGCAGTGGCTTCGCCTCCATTTACCGGAATGGAATAGGCGTTAAAGACACCTGTTTCATTACTTGAAAAGAGTATTTCCGATTCATCAGGTGAAAAACTACTCCCACGAATTGAAGTGGTTTCCATGAATTGATTGATGGTGTATTCTTTGTGAGGAATATTTTGGCATCCAGTTAGACCTAACACAGCTACTTGCAGGATAAGAATCGTTTTTTGATATTTCATTTTCATCCCCATCAAAGAGTTAATTATTTTGTTAGTCTTAATTGTACCCTTCCAAAAACCTAATAAAAAACATTGAAGTGCTAAATCATGACTAAGAGACAAACCTCAATATACCACGACAAAGTTTTTTGCGATAAGGTCATTTATTTTAGCGGTCTCCCTTTTGAATACGCAAAATAAGTAGATAGGTATCAATAGGAAAGACGTCAAAGCTACTCGAAGATAAACACCAAATGAAAAAATTATTCATAGATTTTAAGACCAGAGAAAAATATTAATGTTTAAGAAAGCTTCAGCAGAAGGAATTTTAGCTAAGGTTTTTCTGCTTCATTGTTTTTTAATGGCTCAGCTGATGCCGTCATTTCAAGCACTACATTGGTATTTTCTCTAAAACAATTATGCTGAACTTTGATCATTTTGAAAAAATGAAAAAAAGCAATATAAAAAAGTACGCCATGAATCCACCCTGGGATAACACCTGTGTCAACTCCACCACCAATAATGAATACGGTCATTACAAAGAGTACATTGAGAAGAGTGGGGGGGTAGAGTTTCCGTTTGATTTGGATGGAACGTTGATGGAACTGAATATCAACACTGTTTTCTTGAACGTACTCTTTAATGCTGACACCTGTCCCGACAAAGAAAAACATAACAAGAACTTCTGTGAAGAGGTAGAGTATGGCAGCAACAAAACCAAATGAAGCGTGATTAACACCAAATATCGAAAACTCGAGCAAACCTTGTAGACCAGCGAGTGCCAGCGCCACAAAGCTGAACAATGACAGGAAATATATTAAGATCATAAAAAAATACATGGGTTCATTCAATCATATATTGAATTTGAAGAAAATGATATCACCATCCTGAACAACATAATTTCGTCCTTCCAGACGGATTTTTCCTGCATCCCGGAGAGCGGTTTCTGAAGAGTACTGGAGCATGTCTTTGTAGTGATACACCTCCGTTTTGATGAATCCTTTCTCAAAATCGGTGTGAATTTCTCCCGCCGCTTTTGGAGCTGTGGTCCCTTTTCTGATTGTCCAGGCCCGAACTTCCTTTGGACTGCCGGTGAAAAATGTTTCCAGATCCAGCAGGCTGTAGGCGGCATGGATAAGTTTGTGGAGACCAATCTCAAATAAATTGTACTCTCTGAGGTATTCCGCCTGTTCAGTGGGCTCGAGGAACGCCAATTCCTGTTCCAGTATTCCGCAGAGGCGGATGGCAATATTGTTATCTCTTTCAGCAAAGTTGAACAGGGCTTGTGTCTGTTCACTCCGCTGAGTAGATGCGATTTCATTTTCATCCACGTTGACCACATATAGGGTGCGCTTTTGTGTCAGAAGATGAAGCTGTTGTATGATTAACACTTCTTCAGGCGTACAATCTAATATTCGCGCCATCTTCCCGGCGTTACAATGTTCCGATAGTCGGGTCAGGAGATCCAGCTCTATCTTATGTTGTTTGTCACCAGACTTAGCTTCCTTAGCGGCTTTCTCGATCCTACGTTCAATGGTTTCCAAATCTCTCATGAGAAGCTCTGTTTCTATCAGTTCAGCATCTCTCACCAGATCGAGACTTCCTTCCACGTGGGTGATGTTTTGATCATTGAAACATCTCACCACGTGAATGATAGCCTCAACCTGCCGGATCTGCCCCAGAAAGTGGTTGCCAAGCCCTTCACCCTCACTTGCTCCTCGCACCAAGCCAGCGATATCCACAAACTCAACTGTTGCAGGTGTGATTTTCTCCGGGTGGAAAAAGGCGGTGATTTTTTCTAGGCGGGAATCAGGGAGAGGCACCACTCCAACATTCGGATCCACAGTACAAAAAGGGTAATTCTCAGCTGGCACAGTCGAAGCTGTCAACGCATTGAAGATAGTAGACTTCCCCACATTGGGAAGGCCTATTATGCCGCACTGGAGTGGCACTTAAACTTTACTGAATACCAGAGAGCAGTTGGTGCCACCGAAACCGAAACTGTTAGACATTACATGATTTAGATTGTGATTGTTCATAGGCTCAAGTACGATCGGATAACTCTCTGCTTCAGGGTCGAGGTTTTCAATATTTTCGGAAGGGCAGATAAAATCGTTGTCCATCATGAGAATACAGTAGATCGATTCATGAACACTGGCAGCGCCGAGAGAATGGCCCGTAAGTGACTTGGTGGAACTAATGTGTGGCAGTTGACCGTTGCCATTGAAAACATTTTTAATGGCCACAAGCTCCGTGATATCACCGGCAGGGGTTGATGTGCCGTGTGCGTTCAAATAATCGATGGGGCCATCTACGGTTTCTAAAGCCATTTTCATGCAACGTTCCGCCCCTTCGCCGGATGGCCGAACCATATCATTCCCATCAGAGCTGATGCCGTAACCGGTCACTTCACAGTAGATCTTAGCACCTCTCGCTTTCGCCCGTTCATACTCCTCAAGGACTATGGTCCCACCACCTCCAGAGACCACAAATCCGTCTCTGTCGCGGTCATAGGCGCGGCTGGCTGACTGAGGCTTATCATTGAAGTCAGAACTCAGGGCCCCCATTGAATCGAAGGCGATAGAGATTATCCAGCTCACCTCATCACCACCACCGATAAACATAAGATCCTGTTCATCGGACTGTATCAACTGGTAGGCGTTGCCGAGACAGTGGCCGCTGGTGGCGCATGCTGAGCTGAGGGTATAACTGTAGCCTCTCACCTTGAAAGCGGTGGCGAGATTGGCAGCGTTGCAGCTGGACATAATTTTTGGGACGTAGAAGGGGGCCACCTTCTTGGCGCCTTTGTTACGCAAAGTGTCAGCCATTTCCACAATAGGCAGACCGCTAGCAACGCCTGATCCGATGATGAGCCCTGTTTTTTCGCTGGTCAAATCATCCTCAGTGAGACCCGCATCTTCTATGGATTCTGCCATAGAGATATAGCTGTAGGCTGAACCATCTCCCATGAACCTGAGGTGCTTGCGTGGCACCAGTTCCTTGATAACTGCCGTAACTGTACCGCAGACGTGAGAACGGAATCCCAAATCAGCGTATTCCTGATGAAATTCGATGCCGCTTTTTTGATTTTGAAGGGATTGCAACACCTCATGGCGATTGTTACCTATGCTTGAGACAATCCCGAGCCCTGTCACAACGATTCTTCTCATTATTTAGAAGGGTTCAGTCTCTCCTTTGGGAGAAGGATAAACGAGATTTTCGAAAAACCCCACTTTAATATTCTTTGCAAAATAGATTGTCTTGTTGGCTACTTCTACTGTTGCATCAGCCAGGACCATCCAGATCGGTTTTGAGATGATTTTCTTGATGTCTAATTGGTAAATAACTTTCTTATGGTGAGGACGAATCTGGCCTTTGAATTTCACTTCACCACAACCCAAAGCACGGCCCTTGCCAGTTCCACCGATCCACGATATGAAAAAACCAGTGAGTTGCCAAAGGGCATCCAGTCCAAGACAACCGGGCATGACGGGGTCGTCTTTGAAATGACATTCAAAAAACCATTTATTAGGATGGATATCCATCTCCGCAAGGACCAACCCCTTATTGAATTTTCCGCCCTTCTCAGTGATTTTCATGATGCGGTCCACCATGAGCATGGGAGGGAGAGGAAGCTTCCCTCTTTCAGAACCGAGCAGACCGCCCGCAAAATCCATCAATTCTGTTTTGTTGTAACTTTCTTTCTTCTCCATAAACTTTTTATATCTCGAATCTATACGAGTTGCAAGTTTACGTTCATTTTGATTTTTTACCTATGGTGGCTTACCCTTTTGAGCGGGGGTTGTTTTGGAATAAATTGCCTCGGTCAGTAAAGGAGTTAAGCAATGAAACAGTGGGTATTAATCTTGGGGTGTTCCACAGGTCATGGCGGAGCCACCACCCGGAAACTAGCGGAAGACGGTTACGGTATTATCGGCTTTCACTTTGATCGGGGGGATATCAAAAAAGAAGCCAAATCGTTTTGCGAAGACTTGAAAGGACTTAACGACGGCCGCACCCACTTTTTTAATAAAAATGCAGCCGATAGCAAAGTGATGGATGAATTTATTCCTCAGATTAAAGGTATTACCAGTGGCCAACCGCTGAAACTGTTGCTTCATTCCATTGCTTTCGGCACAACCACCAATTTTTTCGGTGAGCGTCCAGTAACCCAAAAACAGATGGATATGACGGTACATGTCATGGGGACTTCACTGCTGTACTGGGTCCAGAAATTGTTTGATGCCGACCTCTTGGGTAATGGTTCTAGAATACTGGGCCTCACCTCTGAAGGTAATTATCTTTGCATGGATGGATATGGCCCCGTTAGTGTAGCCAAGGTTGCGTTGGAGAGTATTACTCGACAGATAGGGTGGGAATTGGGCCAGCACGGCATTACCGCCAACTGTATCCAAGCGGGCGTTACGCCAACGCGAGCACTCACAAAGATCAGTGAGAACTGGGAAGAGTGGATAGAGAAAACGAAAAAGCGTAATCCCATGGGCAGAACCACAGAGCCTGAGGATGTTGCCAATGTTGTTCACCTCATGCTCCAGCCGGGTGCTGATTTCATCAACTGTTCCATCGTTTACACAGATGGAGGGGAGCACCGGTCGGGCATATTTGTCTGATACCACCGTGGATTTAACGAATCCTCATTACAGAAACACCGTGATACTTTGGACTGTAGCGGCGCAGCTTTTCCTGAGTTCATGCGGTGGTAAAGATCCAACAGGAAATAACCCCTCAGTTACAGATTTTTCCCTGGAGGATCTAAACCCCAATTCCTCAACCTACCGACAGATAATAGGTCCTTCCACTTATGAGGGGAGTGTCTCAGGCTACTATTTTGGGGACCAGGGGTGAGGCACCTGTCGACACCGGTTCGGTGTCTTGAATGACCTTTTATTAGAGCTCCGGTCCGAAGGGATAAACGATGTTTATATATTGGGTATCAACGGCATCGATTATGAAGACAAATCGCTTGCGGGCATGATTAACGGAAGGATTTTGCCTTGGGCACAGGACAATGCAGATCAACGCGTTTGGGAATCGTGGAAGGTGTTTATACGTGATTTATTTGTTCTGGACAGAGACGGACATGTTGTGGAAGTGGTGAATCTTACATCATTCAATCCTGATCCGTCCCAGAATGACGGTGAGAATTACCGTGCCATCAAGAATTTATTGTTAGGCGCGAGAGACCAATAATCTTGCAAGTTATTGATCTCCTCCAAGATCTGGACCATCCGGCTATCTTTTACCTTATGCGGTTTGTCTCTTTGCTGGGTGACGATATTTTCTATGTTGTGCTGTTTCCCACCATTTTTTGGTTCTGGAAACGATCCAAGGCAGTCAGGCTCACGGTTCTTCTTTGTACCAGCATATATATCAACTTTGTTTTGAAGGAGGCATTTCAGCTTCCTCGTCCGGAGAATGTTGGGTTTATTGAGGCTGACGGGTTCTCTTTCCCCAGTGGGCATGCCCAGCATGCTGTGGTGCTGTGGGGATACTTGGCATGGACTGTGAGAAAGCACTTTGCATTTGCCAGTTTTACGTCTTTTTTCATTGGCCTTTCTCGCCTTTATCTCGGTGTACACTGGCCCGGTGACGTTGTAGGCGGTTGGGTAATCGGTGCGACTTTACTCGTGTTGTTCATATTATTAAGTGGGAAAATAGACCGAAGCCGGTATTCTTTGTCAGCGCCGCCTGTCGCGGGAATTCTGCTGGTAGTGACTCTCTGGCTTGGTCTTTTCTCTTCTGTCACTTATTCAGGTATTGTCATGGGAGCTTTGCTCGGGTTGATAGCTGGGGCTACCGCTGCGAATTATGTGAACATTCCATCTTTTTCTCGCTCCACGATTGCCGGGGCAATGGTGGTGACAATCGGTGCCGCCGGGCTCTACGGGATCTACCGTGTTGTATCATCTCTGAGGGATGGTGGAGAGGGAGCTCTATTCACCGTTTTAGCGGTTATCGGATTCTGGATCAGCCTCGGCGCACCGTGGCTTTCTGGAAAGGTTGTTGAGATTATTGGGTTGGAAGTTGCTGGAGAAGAAACGGATTAAGTGTCCGTTTCTATGTTGAGTCTTTCCAAGCCCCGACGCTTTTTGAGAAGTTCCACCATTTCATAGTTTTCATTTGTAGGCCACATATCAAATGTGGTTTCAGCTTCCTTCAGAGCGTAGTCGTACCACCCTTTTTTGGAATAAGCTATGGCGAGATTGTAGTGGGCTTTGGCAGCCATATTCAACTCTTCTCGGTTCATTATGCGTACCTCAATAGGGTAGAGGCGGATTGCTTCACGGTATTCCAGGATAGCGTCATCTACCAACCCTTTCTGGTAATACCAATTGCCCAAATTGAAATGACGCTGGGGCTCATCTTTGCATCCCAATGCAAGTAGACAAAGAACTATAAAGAAAATACTTCTGGAGCGTTTTATCATATTCAGACTTGAGCTTACGGTAATTTAGAAGATGACGAAGACTAAGAACAACCAAAAATATGAATGCTATATGATCGTCTCTAGCGGAGCAAATTCAGTTCTTACGGTTTTTGGTTCTTTGGTAAAAAAGGCTAGTGATAGAGTGCCTAGAAAAATGAAGAAGCCAAGACCCACAAGGACTGATGCGATTCCGTGACTCGGGATGAAAATCCCGGACAGAATGATAAATGTGACGACGAATGGCGCTGTGAGGCTGTCCGTCAGTGCAAAATAGATTTTCTTATCGCCTTCATCGCCGGCGAATTCGTAAATGAGACTCATGGCTGTTGTGAGAAAACCGCCTTGCCCTATACCAAGGAAGACGAATATGAAATAGGTCTGCATCATGGTGTTCGCATTCAGTGCTGTAACCATTGCGGCAAGGTAACTGATGAATACAAGCACCAAAGCATGTTTGTGCCCCGCTTTATCTCCGATTTTTCCCATGGTGAAACTGGAAAATCCTGAAAGCAAAACAGTGATGGCTATAAAAATTCCAGCTTCACTCACATTGAATTGGAGTTTCTCATGGGCATAAACAACATAGAGGGATATAGCCGGATAGTTTGCTGCCAGCAAGATGCGGCTGAACAGATAGCGTCTGTAGTTGCCGTCTGTTTTGAGTACATGTTTCAACTGATTGCGAAACAACCTGAAATTCCTGTTGGGTTTCTTGCTCTTTTTTGGTTTTAGCCGGTAGCCGACAAATAGCACAACCGCCGCCATGATACAGGCAGAATATATAAGGAAACCGTATCCAAAATTGGAGGGGAAGGGTACCGATTCTAACAGTTTCTTTACAGCAAACCCGCCTAAAAATCCTGCACCGTTAGTTATAGCAAAGGAAATACCAAAGAATTCACCTCTCCGTTCCGACAGATGAACAAGTTCAAGGAAATCTACCCAAATGGGGAACACTACTCCAACCCCAAGTGAGAATAAGACGAAACATCCAAAGTAAATAGCCCAGGCGTTAGGGCCAGTAGGGGCTAGAAAACCAAAAATAAAACCTGCCAACATTATAGGTGGGATCATGACGGAGTGTGCCAAAATTATCCCTTTTTTTACATTTTGAATCCGTTGACCGATGAAGGCCATGGTAATCTGAGGTATTGCAGCGCAGGCGGTAAATACACCAGCAGCTGAGCCTATTACAATTGGAGGTGCGTCTAGCAGTTTGAGAAAAAGTGGAACCACGGCATAAGTAGAATGAAAAGCAATCCCGAATCCCCAGAACCCTTCATGTATAGCGTTTAAAATGAGGTTATGCTTATGATCTCGGAGACTGAACCCCTGGTCGGTCATGAAGTACTGTTTTTCTGTTGCCTGGAGAGAACGACTGAAGCTCCTACAAGCAACAGTGCTCCCATAAACTGTTCCGGCATGAGTGTTCTTTCCCGGATGAACAGATCAATTAGCATTGCTGACAGTGGCCAGAACAGTTCATAGATGGTGGCATGTGTTGCGAGAACGTGCTTTAATCCGTAATAATAAATAAACAGGGCAACTGTTCCTGTGGATAGAACGATGGTCAAAATGATGAGCCATTCGGTTTGGCTCAAACTTATGCTGATAAGTGGGTTGCCCATAAAGAGTATAACTACAACCACTATGAAAGTGGTTATCCAAAGCCTGAGTCCGGTCAGTACAAAAAAGGAGAGATGTTGCAAAGCGTGCTTTCCCAGCACTGTGGAACTTCCCCAGGCAAAAGCGGCACAGAGTGCCATAAGACTGGCGATGAGTGTCTCATTATCCAATGCCAGTATGGATAGGCCGTTATCAAATGTTACAAAGTACCCTCCTGCTATAGCAGCCACAGCACACAAAAGATAGTTTTTTGTCAGAGGCTCACGCAGAACAACAGCAGCGAGGCCAATAGCAAAGAAGGGCTGGAATTTTTGCAGTAGCACAACCACAGAAAGATCGATGTAATTCAAATAACTCAGGGCTTTGGTATAGAAAAAAGTGCCAAGAACGCCTCCAAAAAGTGAAACCCATATCACCGAAATCCAACCACGATTGGAGAGTATTTTTACCTCTTTCCAGCCTTTAAGAAGAAGGGGAGTAAGTAACAAAGCGCCGAAAAAATGTTCAAGCAGGACCACCAGAAGTGATGGGACCTCCGATAGATTCTGACGTAAAAGACCATCAAAACTCCACAGAACCGCCGCGACCACAATGGCTGCTGGACCAAGATATTTTATGTTTCCCATTGAGGTCAATTTACCATATTTTTGTTACGGAGACTCAGTACCTTGAATGTTCCTGAAATCACAGTAACAGAAGTTCATACTATGCAGAAAAAGGGAGATCCGTTTACTTTGTTGGACATTCGTGAGAAATGGGAAAATGATTTGGTTACCATTGAAGGATCACAATTTGTAACAATGGAGGAAGTACCTTCTAAACTTTCAGAGTTTGAGCAGGACAAACCCATGGTTATCTACTGCCATACGGGAGTGCGTTCGGCTGCTGTTGCTGCCTATTTACTCAACCAAGGATTCTTGGATGTAAAAAGTATGGTAGGCGGAATTCACGCGTGGGCCCTCCAGGTAGATCCAACTCTTTCCACTTACTAAAAGACCCCGCAAAAAGCCACCTGCGGAGCCTTTCAACTAATAACTGGTTACGTCAGGCTATCTTTCTTTAGGCCAGATTAATTTGGGGTCCTCGGAACCAATCATCACCGCCGGGATTTCCGCCTTACTTACCATTTCATTGAATTGCAACAGGTCATCCTTAAGCACTTGGTCCAGTTGAGTGTAATGACTCTCGGCCTGGGCCGCGAGGTCACCCAAGACCTGGTAGGACTGTGCGGTTGGTTTGGCGTCAACACTGGCAACAACCCTGACTAAGGCGGCAATCTTGTTATCCAGTTTAATAGGATAGTTTAATGGATCCTGCCCCGATTTTGATTTCACTTGGATCAGTTCTTCCTCAATTGTTGACAACTTTTTCGAGAGCTCTTTTCCTGCCATAGTAATATTTTCATTCTCAAAACCGGATTTTTCCATTAGATCAGCCAAGGTTTTCACCTGAGATTTAATACTTCGAATGGTGATGACTTTTTGATTGATCTCAGATGTTCTGTCCCGGATTTCCATTAAGAGCTCAAACTGATCCTGAAAATCGGCCTGTGTTGTGGCAATCCTTGGATCTTTCAGAATTCTGAAAGATTGGGACTGGGATTTTCCGTTTACGGTCATCCTCACCTGGTATTCTCCCGGCACAGCTTTAGGGCCGATGTGGGTACCGCCCCACATAACAGCATCTGGGACCTTTGTGGCATCGGGATAACGTATGTTCCAGACGAAACGGTTCATCCCTTTTTTAGTCTCAGCGGTAGGATCCGGATTCTTTTTATCTTTCTTATTGGTGAAAGTTTTGATTATATCACCATCTGATTCCAGATATTCTAGTGTGAACTCACTATCTTCATCCAGTTCTTCGGACAGGGTGTAAAATGTCATAACACCGTTGGGAGGATTGGTACCGGAGGTAGGACTTGCCCCCCCCCCAGCCGCCTCCTCCTGGGAGGCGGTGGGTATCCCTGGGATCAAAAAGGTGTTCCTTCGCGCCGGCAACTTTACCGGAAAGCTGATAAAGGGGAGTAAGGTCATCCATAATCCAGAAAGACCGACCTTGGGTTGCCACCACCAGATCATTTTCTTTCACCAGCAAGTCTGTAACGGGAACAACGGGAAGGTTAAGTTGAAACGGTTGCCAGTTTTTTCCGTCATCAAAGGAAATATACATGCCTGTCTCAGTTCCGGCATAGAGAAGACCTTTCCTAGTCGGATCTTCCCGTATAACACGGGTAAAAGCATCTTTTGCAATACCCGAGGTGATGAGCTTCCATGATTTCCCGTAATTGGTTGTTTTGTAAAGATAGGGTTTGAAGTCATCCAGTTTGTAACGGGTTACAGCCATATAGGCAGTGGAGGGATCATGAGGGGACTGGTCAATACTGTTTACCATGCTCCATTCTGGCATGTTGCTTGGTGTAACATCTTTCCAGGCTTCCCCTCCGTTCTTGGTAATGTGGACTTTGCCATCATCCGTACCAATCCAGATGACCCCTTTTTCATAAGGTGAAGGGGTGATAACAAAAATGGTGCAGTAATATTCCACACCTGTGTCATCCTTGGTAATTGGACCACCGGACTGATCCTGCATTGAAACTGTATTGGTGGTTAAATCGGGACTTATCACCTTCCAAGATTCTCCTTCGTTTGTAGTTTTGTGAAGATACTGTGAACCAACATAAAGTGTGTTTGGATCGTGAGAATCAAATTCAATGGGGAAATTCCATTGGAAACGGTACTTCATATCTTTTACCCCATGGCCCATAGGGTTATCGGGGAAAACAGTAATATTTCGCCGCTCTCCGGTGGTGTGGTTGTACCGGGTCAAGAAACCGCTGTAAGACCCGGCATAAACAATATTAGAATTTTTCGGGTGGGGAGCTACGTGGGCACTTTCTCCGCCGCCAACGGAGAAATAGTCTCGTTCTGTAATTCCGCCTCCCATGGTTCTGGAGGCGATAGCAACGGTGCTGTTATCCTGCTGTCCAGCATAAACCCGGTAGGGAAAATGGTTATCCACATCGGCGCGGTAAAACTGGGCCGTGGGCTGGTTGTGGTAGGTGCTCCAGGTCGCACCCGCATCAAAAGAGATTTGACAGCCGCCGTCATCGGCAATGATGAGATGCTGGGCATCCAGGGGATCAACCCACAGATCATGGTGGTCCCCGTGGGGGGTCCGAATTGAATTGAATGTTTTACCCCCATCTTTGGAGCGCCAGAACCGGACATTTAGCACATAAAGAACATCCTCGCTTTGTGTGTCGGCATAAATCCGGGTGTAGTACCAAGCCCGCTGTCTAAGGTTATTGTCAGAAGTTGTTTTTGTCCAAGTTTCACCGCCATCATCAGAACGAAAAAGTCCCCCTTCCCTGTTTTCGATGAGGGCCCAGATTCGCTCCGAGTTTAAGGGAGAAATTGCCACACCGATAATTCCCACATTACCTTCTGGCAGACCTTCATTTCCGGTGATTTCAGTCCAGGTGTCTCCTCCATCCGTGGATTTCCAAAGGCCAGATCCTTCGCCACCGCTAGACAAGCTGTAAGGGGTCCGCTTTATCCGCCACATGGAAGCATAGATGATTCGCGGATTGTTGGGATCAAGAACAAGATCACAAGCACCGACCTCATCGCTGACGTACAAAACTTTTTCCCAGGTTTCGCCGCCGTTTTTACTTCTGAAAACACCTCTTTCTTTATTGGGTCCGAAAAGATGCCCCAGAGCCGAGACATAAACTAGGTCCGGATTACGGGGGTGAATCCTGATTCGGGGAATCCTCCGGCTGTCTTTTAAACCCATGTGTTTCCAGGTTTTTCCTGCATCGGTGGATTTCCAAACACCATCGCCGTGTGAAACATTCCCTCGAACGGTTACCTCACCGCCGCCGACATAAATAACGTTGGGATCCCATTCACTGACAGCCACGGCCCCAATAGAGCCACCGAAAAAACCGTCAGAAATATTCTCCCAATTGGCACCGCCACTTTTAGTTTCCCAGACGCCACCGCCAGTTCCGCCGAAATAGGCGACCCTATCATTTCCCGGAATGCCGGCCACGGCCGCTGAGCGACCTCCCCGGAAGGGGCCGATATTCCTGTATTTCAGTGCTTTGTAGAGAGATTCATCATAAGTCTCAGCTATCAGCACAGTGGCTCCGGAGGTCATCAAAAAAGTGACAGCAATTGTAACAATAGAACGGACGGACAGTTTCATACTAAACTCCTTGTCTTTATTTAACCCCACGAGATAATTAGATATAGAAGGTGAAGAGAACTGGTTAGAAAGTCAATCAGTTTTTGCCGGGGCTGCTAGGTGAGAGGACTTGGAAGGGAAGAGATAATCTTATATGGTCTTGTAAAAGTCTGTTTCCCCTTCAGATTTGGCGACTATAACAGTGCCGATACTATCACTGGTCACATTAACTACGGTGCGATACATGTCTAGCGGTCTATCAACAGCGAGCATCGTTCCCACAAGGAGGGCGGCAGTGGGGTGGTCTCCGAGCCCCACCGCATTGAGGACGATGAAGATCATAACCAGTCCTGCTGAGGGGACGGCTGCGGCGCCAACAGAAGCCAAAAAAGCGGTAATAACTACTACCATTTGAGCGGAAAAGGAAAGATCAATGCCCGGAATTGCCTGGCAGATGAAGAGAACTCCGGCACATTCATAGAGGGCGGTTCCATCCATATTTATAGTAGCTCCTAAAGGGAGGACAAAACTGGTGACCTTGTTTGAGACGCCAACATTATTTTCTATGCAATCCATTGTTACCGGAAGTGTTGCACCTGAGGAACTGGTAGAAAACGCTGTAGCCATGGCAGACATCATCGCACGACCGTGCTTCAGGGGACTTTCACCTGTGAAGAGAAACAGCAATAGAGGTAGGACAATTGCAAGGTGAAGTGTCAAGCCTGAAGCGATGGTAATCATGTACATCCCCACAGCCTTAAACAGTTCAAAGCCAGATGTGGCAACGGCATTCGAAATCAAGCCAAAGACACCGATCGGTGCAAGTCTGATAATAGCGTGGGTCAACTTCATCATGGCCTGGAAACTATTATCGAATAGATTCACCAAGAAGTCGTGAGGCTTGCCCTTGAGTTGTGTTATGGCGAAACCGAATATAATCGCAAAAAAGATCAGGCCCAGAATGTCTCCCTCAGCAGCGGCTTTCACTGGGTTTGTCGGAATCATTCTGATGAGAATACTTCCCAGGGAATCTGGCTGTTGGAGTTGAGATGGGTTGAACTCTTCCACCGTATCGGGGACTTTGGCACCGACACCGGGTTGTATGATGTTGGTGAGGACGAGACCGATAAGAATGGCAAGCATGGAACTCATTAAATAGTAACCAAACGTTTTGATTCCTACCCTCCCCAATGTCTTGGGATCGCCCAGTCCCGCCACGCCAGAGGTGATGGAGGTCAGAATGAGCGGCACAATAATCATCTTCAGAAGTCGCATAAAGATCGTTCCCAACGGTGCGGCAATGAGTGCTTTTTCGCCCAGAACAAGAGCAAAAATGGCTCCCAGCGCCATAGCAATGAAAATCTGCCAGTGGAGTTTCATAAGAGGAGACGGAATTTAATTGTCATGGTGACAATGGCAAAGGTGTTCAAACAAAGATGACTTACCGGATAATCTATACACATGGAAGTTTCGGTATAATCTTATCAATTGTGGATTGTGATAGCAATTGATAACAGATTGAACCGAGTGTCTGTAATTTTATCAGACAGTAAATTGAACCAGATCATGTTCCAACTAAGCTTCTTGGGAGGTCGAATATGAAAATGTACCGCAGAGGTTTTATCAAGATAGTATCCACTGCAGTAGGCTACTCGGCTCTGGGAACCGGCCTGGTGGCATCTTCAAGAGAACAATCCACCCCCACCCAGAAAACTTTGATATTTGATGCTATGGGAGAAATCCGTGATGTCTATCCTCGAGAATTGGTAGAGGAAATCTTAGATAGCGGTCTGAATGCCATAACAGTCACGCTCTGTGATCCTAAAACTTTTGAACATGAAGCTTTTGAAGTTGCGAAAGATGGAATCTTGCACTATGACCGTCTTATTTCAAAACATCCCGATCTATATATGAAAGCAATCAAAGTCTCAAATATCGATAAATCTCGTCAGGAAGGCAAACTTGCCATATTCTATCTGTTCCAAAATTCTACACAGTTTGGCCGTGACTTGGACTTAGTCGAAATGTTTTATGAACAAGGTGTTCGTTCAACCCAAATAACCTACAATTTTCAAAATTGGGCAGGCGCTGGATGTAAAGAAAGGACAGGCGCTGGTTTGACCTATTTTGGACTTGAGCTTGTTGAAAAAATGAATGAAGTTGGTATGTTGATCGACCTTTCTCACGCCAATATGCAAACCATGTCTGATACGATTGATGCGTCTAAAGTACCGGTCATCATCTCACATACAGCCTGTGAGGCAGTGTATAATAATGTCAGAAACACCACGGATGAAAATCTAAGATTTGTTGCAAAAAAGGGTGGTGTAATTGGCATATGTCAGATCAGACCGTTTGTGACAAATATTAGGAAAGGAGCTTTTGAACATTATTTAAATCATATTGAACATGCCATCAAAGTCGCCGGGATTGACCATGTAAGTATTGGCAGTGATCGTGATCACCGTGTAATTGAAATGTCTGATGAATATATCGCTGAACTTAAACGGGAAGAAGGCAGCAATTTCGATGCAAGCCACTGGCCTCTTTTCATGGATGAACTTAACGGCCCTCGGCGCATGGAAGTGATTTGGGATGGTCTCAAAAAAAGAGGTCTTTCCGAACGTGAACGTGAAAAAGTTATGGGATTAAATAACTATAGGATCTACAAAGAAGTAATCGGATGAATCACAAATGCGTCTAGGCACACCGGGTGTTCCTCAGCCCCGGGTCTTGCTCTCAACCATAGTCCGCTCTAACTTCAAAGTTTCTTCACCGTGACAGTAATCTTTTGAGTTGGATCAAGAACATATTCTTCTTCCAGTTGCTTTACTGGATGACCGCTGTCTCGGCGCAGACGAGCATTGCCGATAGCCTCTTGACATCCTTGGCTTGTGGGAATTGCCATCTCGGTATAAGGCAAAATCCGGAGATCAGGGAAATGACGCCAGATTTAAGCAGTGCAGGACTTAGGTATCGGCCGGCCTATATCTACAAATTCCTCCAACATCCTATACAGGTCCGGCACAATATTGGTGCGGCACGCATGCCAGGATTTCATTTTGATGAAAGGGAGGCTCTCGCCGTGACGCTTTTTCTCATGGAGCAGAAAAAAGATGTGAACTTGGCTGGCCTTCCAAAAAGTTTAGTTTCTACTAGTCAACTGGACGCTGAACGGCTGATTGAGGAGGAGCTTGAGTGTACGCGCTGCCACGGTTTGAACGGGCAAGGTAATAATACATCCACCGATCTCACCGATGCCGGGGCAAGACTAAACAAAGAGTGGCTGAAAAATTACCTTGTGGCACCGCGGCTTTTTGATGGTGATGACACGGCCATGCCTAGTTTCTTCTATCAAGTCGATGCATCTACCAAAAACTACAAACCTGTCACACCTGATGCATCTGCACGAATTGATGCTGTTGTCGCTTATTTCATGGCACTTACCGCAGATGAAGCAGGAGAAGGAGAAAAGCAATTCTCCGCCACCCGCCATCGGTATCCAGAGATAACTGCTGAAACCGGCCGCAATATTTTCCAGTCCCAGAACTGCCAGGTTTGCCATACTCTTGATGGTTTGGAGCCATGGTTTGAGCGCAACGGTCCCGATCTGTCTATCGAGTCACAGCGGGTTCGGCGAGAATGGTTGGCCAGTTATATGTCAGAGCCTCATGCTGTGCGGCCGTTTGGTTATTTCGCGGGCTCCGGCAGTCGCATGCCCAACTACAGGTTAACCGATAATGAAGCGGAAGCATTGACAGAACATTTTGTGAAAAAGAGGAGAAGTGGCTCAACAACTTCACCTGATAAACTCTCAGCATTTTCACAACAAAAGGCGGTGTTGCTCCTTCAGGAAAAGCTGTCATGCCTAGGGTGCCATCGCTTGGGTGACCTGGGTGGCAAGATTGGTCCCGATCTCACCAACGCTGCTAGCCGCTTGAAGGCACCTTTCGTAGATATGATGATTCTTAATCCTAGGATGCTGGTTCCTGAGTCTATCATGCCGAAAGTACCGTTCCCATCGAAGACAGCGAGACTCATCGGGAACTATCTAAAAGGTGCAGAATCCCGGTCCGAAAATCCTTCTTATCTTTCCCTCATTGATCACGAACCCTATAATCCCAAGGGAAGTTTATACCGGGAATTCTGCTCCGTTTGTCACGGCCTCACCGGCGGCGGTGACGGCTTTAATGCGCGGTATCTTCCCAAGACTCCCATTTCACATTCCGATCCAATCCTTATGAGTGAGCGGCCGGATGACACTTTGTATGATGGTATCCACGCTGGCGGTGCTGTTTTGAACAGACACCACTTCATGCCGCCGTGGGGAGAGACACTTGCACCTCATGATATGCAAAGTCTGGTGGAAGAAATACGGAAGTTTTGTCAATGCCAAGGACCGGAGTGGTCGGAGTTACAGTGAGCCAGTTCTTCCGGTCAGTGTTCATCGTTCTTATCCTTTTTGATCTGGCTTTATCACAGGCTTACCGCCCTTTTCCTCCCGTTAAGGCGACAGAGAGCACCCAGGTTGAATTCGAGGATTTTGTGGGTTCAAAAGTGTGCGGCGAATGCCATGATGCTGTTTATGATGAATGGCGCCAATCTACCCATGGTCAGGCAGGAGGTGCGCCTTCGGAGGAGATGGTCATCGGACGATTTGATGGACAACCGCGGCGCTATGCTGATGCTACAGTAACACCGCTACGTGATGAAAAAGGAGATTACAGGTTCATTGTGGATTGGATGGGAGGGAAGAAAGATATCAAGGTGGACGGTGTTGTAGGGAAGGGACATATGATAGGTGGCGGTACTCAGACCTACTTTTCGCGGTTTTCTGACGGGACCATGCGGCTGCTTCCCTTCGATTTCCATCGTGGCGACAGTATCTGGTTCAGTGAAACGTCCACTGGGCAAGGGTGGGTCCCTATATCAGAAGATCTTTCCATGTTGAGTCTCAGCGAGTGGCCGTCGAACCGCCCACTAGGTACAAAAGCGCAAGCTCAAAATTGCCAGCAGTGCCACGGGAGCCAGATCGAGCTGACGTTCGATTATAGCAAGAAGCAATATCAGACCCGTTTCATGAGTCTTAACATCAACTGCGAATCGTGCCACGGCCCTGGCCGGCGCCATGTGGAAATCGTACGAAAATCGAATTGGGAATCCCGTAATGACATTGGTCTAACGAGCTTGTCAACACTTGCGAAAGATGAAGCGTTGAATGTCTGTTTTCAGTGTCATGCTTTAAAAGATCAAATCACCACGGGCTATCTGCCCGGTGAAGATTTGGAGGCACACTATTCACTGAAGTTCCCCGTACTTGGGCAGACGCGGTACTATCCCGACGGTCGTGTCCGTGCCTTTGGATATCAGCAGAATCACATCTTCAGCGACTGTTACCTTAACGGCTCCATGGCCTGCGGCGACTGTCACAGTCCTCATTCACTTTCATACAGGGACATTAACGGACGATTATTGGAGGGGAGATTTGATAACGGTCAATGTACCTCCTGCCACGCTTCGAAAGCACTGGACGTTAAGGTTCACACATTTCATCCGGAATCGTCTGAAGGGAGCCGCTGCACATCCTGCCATATGCCGTACCTTCAGCATAAGGCCATAGGTACACGGTTGCGGTACGCCAGGTCTGATCACACTGTAAGTATCCCGAGGCCTGTGTTTGATGATCTGCTGGGGGTTGAAAATGCCTGTTCGCAGTGTCACGGCGATATGGGAATATCAGTCCTCCAGCGGACTGTAGACAGGTGGTACGGGGAAGTTAAGCCTCACAAGCGGCTGGTGATGGAACTGATGAAAAATATCAATGAGACGAGATCGTCATTATCTGCTGACCTTGTAGGTTCGCCGGAAGATCCACCTGCCATGACATTCGCTGCTCTTTCCCATATCTTTGAAAATCAGCTAAAACCTGATATGAAAACTGTCTCGCCTGAAGTCATAAAGAAGCTAAAATCATTAACCTCCTCAACTGACCTGGATGTTAAGGCCTTGGCTTTGGCATCAATTCATCTCGTCAAAGGATCAGATGATGAAACACGAAGATTTCTGGAAAAGCAAATTTCAATACTTGGGACAGATGAAAAGAAGGTGCGGGACCGGTGGGCCTTGTCACTCGCATTTCTTGGGGATTTGTCTAATACACATTCCGGTAGTTACCGAGAAAAAAGGAAGTTTGAAAATTCAGTCACTGCTTACCGCAAGTCTTTGGAAGTTAGTCCCGATGATGCCGTCACGCTGCAAATGTTGGCTCTGATATTCCAGCAAAACAGTGATAATCAAAAGGCGGAACAGACATTCAAGCTGGCATTGAAAAAAGACCCCAATGACTGGACCCTTTGGGTTAATTACGGTAACCTCCTCTGGAACCAGGAGAAAAGGGGTGAGGCGGCTGAGGCCTATGAACAGTCCATTGATATTAACCCGCATTATTCCTTGGGTCAGTTCAATATGGGGAACGTCTTTTACGGCAAGGGCGATTATAAGCAGGCCCGCTATCATTATGAGCAGGCTGTAGAACTAGACCCCTCCATTGCTCTGGCACACTTTTATCTGGCCAGAGCCTATCTGAAGCTTAAGCTGGGGGAGAAAGCTCTGGCATCCGTAGAGAGAGCAGTTATTCTGGATCCCAGTCATGAGAATTCCAGAATGATGCGGAAGGACTTAAGATCAATACTGGGTAAGTAGTCTCCATAAAGAGTGAATACATTTAACTCATTGAAAAAAGAAATTATACTTTTTCAAAAGTGTCTGGTTATTTTACGAAACATTGTTTTTGTTGTGATGTTTTTTGAACTGCACGCCCAACCTTTTGCACAATCGTTTAACTTGAAGGGTCAATTCTGGGGTAGCGGTTTAACCAGTGATGACCCGGCTGAAGATCAGTCTTCTATTGAAACACAACTGGGATATATTCCAACCCTTTCTCTGCTCAGCCATTTGTCCGGTGAACGGCTGTTGGATATGGAGTGGGCCTATCGTGTGAGCAGGGCTTACTCAGGGGAGGCTCTCCTGACCAGTGCTGAAAAGCCCTATCGGGGGTGGGTAAGATATTCAACTCGGCGCGTTGAGGCCCGCCTTGGTCTGCAAAAGATCGCCTTTGGCCCGGCCCAGTTTCTGCGACCAACATCCTGGTTTGACACCATCGATCTTCGGGACCCTACGGGTCAAACTGATGGGGTAGAGGCTTTCAGGTTAAGGCTATTTCCGGTAAGTTCACTGGCGTTCTGGGGTTGGTTTATCAATAGTGAAATGGACACCCTTTCTTACGGGGGGAGAGCTGAACTATCCGTAGCTTCAGGGGACTGGGGTATAACCTTACATCAGGACCCGACAAAAAGTCCGCAACAGGTAGGGCTGTTTCCTGTGGTCATGCCTGGGCCCCACAAACGTGCCGCCATCGATTATCGTTATGACGGCTTCATGGGCTTCTGGTTTGAAGGAGCTTCACTTTTCTCCGATGATGATGATTATCCAGGTTTTAATCGGTACACTCTATCCACCCTGGGCGGTGATTTTACTCTGCCCGTGGGTAACGGCATATTGATCATGACTGAATCCATGCAAATTAAAGGAAAATCATCTCAAAATTCGGACAGTTATGACCAGACCTATACGGTCTTTATGGCCAGCATGCCCATGGGTCTTCTTCACCAGGTCATGGTCATAACTCAGATAGACTGGAAGAGTGAACGAGCGTACTATTATTTCCGCTGGGGGATTACTTATGATTATCTCAGTATAAACTTTTTATTATCCGCGAACCCAAGAAGGGTCGACTATGTTTTTCAGGAAGAGTATCTTCCGCCCAGTTTGGCCGGTTTTGGGAACGGTATACAGTTCATGCTTATCTACAACCACTAGGAAGGAAAAGATGGAAAACAACTGTGTTATAATGATAAAAAATCTAGTCAAGCGGTTTCCTGTAGGTGCTGATTTCTTCACCGCTCTGAAGGATGTGAACCTGACCTTGAACACAGGTGAATTCATGGGTCTGGTTGGGCCCTCTGGCTCAGGCAAAACGACACTGCTTAATATTATTGGTGGCCTTGATTCAGCAAGTGAAGGTGAAGTGGCTGTTCTGGGTAAACCATTGGGTAACACTTCCCACGGTGAGCGGGCCCGCCTGCGCCGTACACATATGGGTTTTATCTTCCAACATTATAATCTTCTTCCTGTCTACACCGTTTTTGAGAATGTTGAACTGCCCCTGATTCTGAACAAGGTGGATCCCAAGGAACGGGCAAATACAGTCACCCAGGCTATAGAATGGGTTGGCCTGAGTGATAAGCGTGATTCCCGCCCGGCCATGCTCAGCGGAGGTGAATGCCAGCGGACAGCAATTGCCAGGGCCATTGTTCACCGGCCAACACTTGTTCTGGCAGATGAACCCACGGCCAATCTGGATGCTGAGAATTCGCATCATATCATGGAGATTATGGTGGGCTTAAATAAAGAACTTACCACCACTTTCGTCTTTGCCACCCATGATGAAAAGATTATGGCCTACCTGCGGCGCATTATTTATCTGGATGATGGTCAAATAACGGAAGATAAAAAAAACGATAATCCACAGGCAGGTGAATAGGGATGCTTTTTAAAATTGCACTGAAAAACCTCCTGGGCGCCAGGCTTCGCACCTTTCTGAATGTTCTTGTGACCGCTTTTTCATTTTTCCTGATCCTGTTCATGTCGGCCATGTACGATGGTATGCTGGAACACGCCAAGCAGGTTACCATGGATACGGAGATCGCCGGCGGCGCCTACTGGCACCCGGAATATGACCCTCTGGATCCCATGACCTTTGAAGAGGCTCACTCTGCTTTGCCCGGGGTTCTGCAATCACTGGTGGATCAGAAAAAAGCGTTCCCGGTTTTGGTAAGCCAGGCTTCCATCTATCCGGGCGGCCGCATTATGCCGGCCATCATGAAGGGCATTCCACCAGATCAGAACATTGTTAACATGCCAACAGACGCGCTGGCCGGGCATGATGATATTGCCATACCAGTACTGATCGGGAAAGGAATGGCCAGCAATACCAAGCTAAATGTAGGGGATTCGTTTACCATTCGGTGGCTGGATACGGACCGCACCTATGATGCCGATGAAGGGACCGTGGTGCATATTATGGATACGGAGAATTTCAAGCTGGATATGGGCCATATTTGGATACCTCTGGAAAAGGCACAGACCATGCTGGCCATGGAAGAAGAGGCCACCTATGTGACTTATGAAAAAGGACTTCCATCGGTTCAAGACAAAAATGACTGGATCCCTCGTGATATCAACTACCTGGTGCAGGACATGGAGGCCATCATCGCAGCGGACAAACCGGGAGCTCAGATCATGTATATAATTCTCTTGGCTCTGGCGGCCATGGGCATTTTTAATGCCCAGGTATTGTCTATCTTTCACCGGGGAAGAGAAATTGGTACACTTATGGCTATCGGGATGACACGTCCCCGGGTGGTGGGACTTTTTACCCTGGAAGGTGGCCTCAATGCGGTGCTGGCCGCTGTGGCAACATTGATTTTCTTCGGTCCCGTACTCTGGTATTTTGGTGTGTATGGGATTCCCCTGCCCATTGATTACACGGAAATGGGCATGATTGTGGCCAAACGTCTGATTCCGGTTTATACCATCGGACTTGTTGTATCAACCACTATCCTGGTATCTATCATTGTACTCATAGTGAGCTACTTGCCTTCACGGCGAATTGCCCGCATGAAACCTACTGATGCCTTGCGGGGAAAGGCGGTGGCATGATCAAGTTTTTGACCAAAGGATTGCTCCGGGATCGTTCCCGAAGTCTGTTCCCCGTTTTGGTTATTACTCTCACCGTTGCTTTGGTTGTTTTCGCAATCGGCTTTATGAGAGGTACGATGAACAGTTTATTTCTTGATACGGCCGTCATATTAACAGGCCATGAAAAAATTGTCACCCGCGCTTATAATGAAGAAAGCCAGCTTATGCCTAATGACCTAGCGTTGCTGGATGCGGACCAGTTGATTCATGACCTGAACCAGGATTATCCCGATTTTTTCTGGACACCCCGGATAACCTTCGCCGGCCTTTTGGATATTCCAGATGAGAACGGAGAGACCCAGTCCCAAGGGCCTGTCATTGCATTGGGAATCGATCTATTGTCAACGGATTCCCGTCAAGCAGAAATCTGGGAGATGGACAGGGTGCTTGTGGAGGGCAGTCTTCCTCAAAACAGGGATGACGCACTCATCAGCACCAAGCTTGCGGATCAACTGGATCTTTCGGTGGGAGATCCCGTCACTTTTATCGGCTCAACCATGGATAATGCTTTTACAACGTACAATTTCAACGTGTCGGGGACATTCAACTTGAGAAAAGGCCAAACAGACAAACAAATGATGCTTGTTGATTTGTCTGGTGCCCGTCTTGCATTAGATATGGATAATGCTGCTTCAGCCTTTACTCACTCATTATATTACGATGATGAAGCGGCTGTTACACTGCGCACTCATTATAATAATACCAAAAGTGACAGTCTGGATATTTTCAGCCCTTTTATGCTGGCCCTGCGGGATGGGAATCAGATGGGCACCATGGTGGACGTAAGTGGTGCAATGATTGCAATTATGGGTGGAATATTTCTGGTGGTTGTCATGGTTGTGCTCTGGAATATGGGCCTTATGAATGGTCTGCGTCGCTATGGGGAAGTGGGTCTCCGACTGGCTATGGGTGAATCCAAGGGACAGGTGTACCGCTCTTTGATCTCTGAAGCTGTGATCATAGGACTATTTGGGACAGTAATTGGTACGGGAATTGGGCTTGTGCTCACCTATTATGTGCAAGAGCATGGTATAGATTATACAAAGGGAATAGAAGCGCTTTCAATTTCGTCCATGATTATGCCCAATATTTTTTATGCTCAGGTGACTCCAGATCTATACTATATCGGGTTCATACCTGGTGTTTTAGCCACAGTCCTTGGCACTATGCTGGCCGGCCTTGCCGTTTACAAAAGGGAGATGGCACAACTCTTCAAGGAACTGGAAACATGATGAAAAACATGATTTATATATTATTGGCTACATTGTTTGCTGTTGAGGCATCCGGGCAAGAAGCGGCCATGACTGCGGAAGCATTGGTGAGAGCCATGGACAAGAATCTGAATGCCAAAACCAGAGTGCTCACGAGCAAGATGATTGTTCACGGTCGACGGGTCAGCAGGACTATTAAATCCCGAAATTGGGTTAAGGGTATAAACCAAGCCTACACGGAATATTTGGCACCACCCAGGGAAGCGGGCACAAAGATGTTGAAATCGGGAGATAAACTATGGATATACTCACCCCAAACGGATAGGGTGATCCAGCTCTCCGGCCACATGTTGCGCCAATCTGTTATGGGATCAGACATGTCATATAATGATATGATGGAAGACCGGCCCTTAACCGATCTTTACGAGGCGACAGTTGAAGGATCGGAAATGATTGATGGCCGAAAGCACTGGATACTTTTTCTTGAAGCCAAGGTGACAGGATTGTCATACCCTAAACGTCGTGCCTGGGTGGATTCGGAATACCTGTTGCCTATGAAGGAAGAACTCTATGCAAAAAGTGGCAAGTTACTTAAGTCAACCTCCATGGACGGCATTAAGAAAGTTCAGGACAGGTGGTTTCCAACTCGGTTCATTTTCAAGGATGAGTTGAAAAAAAACAGCAAAGGGACGGAATGGATCATTGATGATATTGCTTTTGACACAGATATTCCCGATTCTCGTTTTGAAAAAGCCATGCTCCGAAAATAATATTTCTAAGCGATACGCCAGGAAATGACCTGGTTGATAATGTTCAATTATACCGTTTGATGTCCGTCTCTTTCCGAGATAAATTGCCGCCGAAATAAGGTACCTGAGCCCACTTTAGGTTCCTGAGTTGCGGGTCACGCCACAGTAAATGCGGAAAACTGAATATTCAAACTAGATTGACGCAATTATGAAAAATTTGGCTAAGTGGTGTGTACCTGTATTATTGTACTCTTTCTGTTTTGGTCAGAATCCGGACTATGTCACCAATGCGGTGAAAGTGCAGTCTGATCCTGTCATTGATGGTGATGTGCTAAACGACCCGGCTTGGGAGGGGTTGCCTGTGGTGGAAAAATTCACGCAGAAAGCACCTGATGAGGGTCAGTCAGCAACTGAAAACACCATTGTTAAGGTGATGTATTCAGATGAATTCTTTTATCTGTCCGTGGTCTGCTACGACACCGAATCTGACGGGATCATCATATCGGATACCCGGAGGGACGCAACACTGAACAACATGGACAGTTTCATGTTCCTCCTTGATACCTTTAAAGATTATCAGAACGGTTATGTCTTTGGGACCAATGCAGCCGGCACAGAATATGATGCCCAGATCACTGGTGGTGGTGAAGAGGGTGCCATGACCAGACGTTTTTCCATAGGCACTGGTGGCGGATATAACGTGAACTGGGATGCGGTGTGGCAGGTGAAAACAGAAATCGGTGATTACGGTTGGAGCGCTGAATTTGCCATCCCTTTTAAAACTCTGAGATATAAAATAGAAAAAGATCAGGCGTGGGGAATCAATTTTCAACGGGTTGTGGCAAGAAAACAGGAAGAGGTTCACTGGGCCCCCATCCCAAGGCAATTTACCATGAACCGTCTGGTATCGGCGGGAACCCTAACAGGTATGAATGTCCCTATCCCTCGAAACCTGAAAATAATGCCATATGCTTTGGGTCAGCAAAACAAGCATGAAGGAGAAGAATCCTCCACTGTCAACGACGGTGATTTTGGCATGGATGTAAAGTTTGGTGTGACATCCAGCCTCACTTTGGATATGACCTACAACACCGATTTTGCCCAGGTAGAGGCTGATGAACAGCAGATTAACCTGGACCGTTTCAGCCTTTTCTTTCCGGAAAAGCGAGCGTTCTTCCTGGAAAATGCGGGCCTTTTTTCAGTCGGTGAGGGAGGCACTTTTTTCGGGCCTGACATTGAAATGTTTTTCAGCCGCCGCATCGGTATCAGTGAAGGCGGAACACAGGTTCCCATTCTTGGAGGAGGCAGGCTTACGGGGAGCTTTGCCGGGATGAAGGTGGGTGCCCTCAGCATGCGCACCGATGCAGTGGAGGATGTGACGGACGGGAATCACTATTCTGTCATGCGGCTGAAGAAGGAGCTTCCCAACCGCACTTATTTTGGTGGCATGTTTACTGATCTTAACCATCTGGGGGAGGGTGGTTATGCCAATCGCGGTTATGCTGTGGATGGTCAACTGGGTATTGGAGAATTGAGTCAAATTGTGGGGTTTGCCGGCATAACGGAAACACCCGGTTTGGATAGGAATAAAGCCTATGCTTACAGGATACAGGCTGGTAGGAACACAAAGCAGGTGTCCAGTTTGCTCTCCTACTCTGAAGTGGGACCAAACTTCAACCCGGAAATGGGATACCTTAAGCGGGAAAACTACCGGAAATGGTCTGGACGAGTCTTTACTCGTTTTCGTCCTGAAGACCTGTTTGGACTTCTGGAATTCAGGCCCCATGTCAATTATGACGGCTACTGGAAACTGAACGGCTTTCAAGAGTCAGGGCGTTGGCATATCGATACACACTGGGAATTCAGGAGCGGTTTTGAGATACATACAGGGACGAACCTTACCAAGGAGGGGGTGCTGGAACCGTTTGAGATTGCATCGGACGTTTTTGTCCCCGCCGCCACCTATGATCACAAAGAAGTTCAGATCATGATAATGACGAACGATGCAAAACAGCTCAGTTTCAGTTCCAGAAACACAATTGGTGGGTTTTTCGGTGGTGAAAGGATTAATCTAACACCCACCCTGAAATTCCGCTACAGTGACAGGTTCACTTCTCAGTTCAGTTTAAACTATAACAATGTTAGTGTGCCTGGTGGAGATTTTGTCACCAATCTGATCAAAGCGAGGCTCACCTACGCTTTTTCTCCAAAGATGTATATACAATCCCTACTCCAGTACAACAGCCAGTCTGATGAGTGGTCCATGAACTGGCGCTTCATCTGGCAGCAATCTGCTGCAACAGGTCTATACCTTGTATATAATGAAACTCAGGATTATGATGGCATTCCCATACAGGCACAGACACGGTCCATTGTGGCGAAATACAGTTATCTTTTTGATGCACTGAATTAAGGGTTTATTTCGGTTTCCGATTTGGGGAACCACGGTATAGAGTTTCAGTGAAATATTTCCTTCCCCTTTTTCTTATAACAGGCCTTACCAATCCCGTGGATGCTGCTGGCAGCTGGGACTCTCACGATGTCTCGGTGCTTACCCTAGGGGAGGCGGTATATACGGCCGGCTGTGTCCCTTGTCATGGGTCAGGAGGAGAAGGGCTGACACCAGATCACCCCAACTATTCAAGCTTTGACCCCCTGCCCGCCGATCTTTCAGATCCCCTTTTTAACAGCACTGAACCAGCAACAGACTGGTTCCTTGTGGTGAAATATGGCGGCCGGCCGTTGGGTCTGTCCGATCAGATGCCGGCTTACGGTGGGGCCTATAGTGATAAGGAGATAGACGCCGTGGTGGTATATCTGAAAACATTGGCGGATACGAAGGGATATCCCCACGGCGATCTCAATTTCCTTCGCCCCATACGTACCATCAAAGTGTTCCCGGAAAAAGAGGCGCTGGTTATCTCCCAATTTGATGGGGGAAGGAATTCAGGAGTTATGAAAAACACCTTTTACTATGCCAACCGTTTTGGAAAGCGGTTTCAGTATGAAATTAAAGCAAGTAAAATTGAAAATTCCGGTAGTACGGAACTGGAGTTAGGCCTGAAACATGCTTTTTTTTCAGATCTGGAAAAAGAACTTTTGCTGGGGGGCGGCTTGGAAGTGGAATTCCTGTTTGAAGATGAACAGAGTAGTGTCTTGGTGCCCTACCTTGGGTTTGCCAAAGGGGCTGGTGATTTTACCGCCCAGGGAAATTTCAGATTGGGTTTACCTTTGAATAATATGAGTGGAGGAAAAGCAGAAATTTCAGCCGTTGGTCACTGGATGCATTCCGCCTGGCCCAGACGCCTGTTCCCCGGACTAGAGGGACGGGTGGTAACCCCGTTTCAAGAAGGGGGAACATTAGAGGTGTCTCTCATCCCCCAGGTCACTATAGGTTTAACAAAGGGAGGTCACGTTGGGTTGGCTGTTGGTATGGAACTGCCTCTTTCAAATCAGGTGTGGGATTACCGATTACAGGCGTTCTTGGTATGGGATTATGCAGATGGGGCCCTATGGAATGGGTGGTAATTTCATGACTGAAATCCCCAGCAATTCTTAAATTTGAGTCCATTCATCAACAATCTGGAATTTGTTTTTTCATAACAGCATATTTTCTCGGACATTACACTATGCACCATTTTTGCTAAACTGGACCTGTCTGGACGAAATTAAAGGGTGATTAAATAACAGTATGATTGCATTTAAAGTATTAGACGATAACCTTCTCGACCGCATCCTTTGTTTGTGGCTAGTAAAACTCACTAACCGAGCCAAAATCACCCCATATCATATATATACTGGGTATCGTTCAATGGCAGAAGCAATCCAATTGTAAATGGATTCAACGTTTCTTAATTTGCCCATTCTTTTTTTCTGATGACAAAACGATGAGTTATTCACGAGTCCAAGAAATTCTCAGCAATGACAGCCATCTCATCATGGATGGTGCCATAGGTACTGAGTTGATGCGCCGCGGCGTCCGGTGGCGACAGCATGGCATCGAAGACGCACCGGATGTAATTCGGCAGATTCATGTGGATTATCTCAACGCCGGCGCCGATGTGATTACCTCCCACACCTTCAACTTGACCAAACGAAACTTTATCAACTTTTTCCGCGACGCCGAACACATGGCGGAGATTGGTGCTCCCAACCTTGAGACGAAGGCTGCCGACCTGTGTCGCCGTGCTGTGACCCTTGCAAAAGAAGCGCTGCAGGAAACCGATAAAACGGGCACGGTCCCTATAGCCGGCTCCATATCTACTGTGAATCACCCGTTCCGGCCCGACCTTTCCCCCGACACTGACGAATGTTCTGCCCATCACCAGGAATGTTCTGAGCTTCTGGCTAATGCCGGTGCCGACTTCATTCTCCTTGAAGGAATGAACAACATAACGGAAATGACGGCAGCAGTCCGGGCGGTAAAGGGAACGGGACTTCCTGTCTGGGTCAGTCTTATCCCGGATACAGCTGGCAATCTCTTAAGCGGAGAACCCTTGAAGGAGGCGGCAACCATTGCACGGGAAGAGGGTACAGATGCGGTCCTGCTCTCGGGTGCGCCTCTCTCCATTATCACCAATAATCTCTCTGCTGTTTTGGACGGCACACCAGCGGGCGCTCAAGCTACTGTCGGAAGATACAGTCCGCCCAGCTGGAAGCCAGATTTCTATCCACGGTTTGAGGATACCGATCTTACATCCCCGGAACAATATGCCGAGGTTGCCTGCAAATGGTTTGCCAGCGGTGCAAAAATTGTGGGTGGATCCAGTGGAACCACATCAGAACACATCGCCGCCATCAGAGAACAGATGGGATAAGCTTATGAGTTACGATCAACTGAAACAGCAAATTGATGACAGAGAAATCGTACTGCTTGACGGCGGCATTGGCACAGAGATACTGAGGCGGGGCCACACCTGGGCCAGTCATCAGCTTAAAAGTGAGCCGGAAATGAACCTCGAGATTCATCAAGACTATATTCATGCCGGTGCAGACGTCATAACCACCAACACCTTTCAGCTCAGTAAGCGGAGCTTCCGTGCCCATTTCGCCAGCAACGACCACTTGAACGCTACTGGTGCTGAAGGATTGCTGGACAGGGCGAGGGAGCTGATCCAAGATTCAGTAAAACTTGCGGACAAAGCACGCAAGGAAGCCGGTCAGAAAGACACATTCATCGCCGCTTCCATCACAACCCTCGAATGGTGTTTCCGGCCGGACAAAACACCGGATGTGGAACAGATTTATGACGAATATATTGAAGAACTTTCCGACTACGCCGACGCCGGTGCGGATATCTTCCTGTTCGAGACTTTCAATTCTACATCGGAAGGGGAAGTGGCGCTGAAAGCGGCGCAAGAAGTGGGAAAGCCGGCCTGGATCGCTTTCGTCCCTTACAAGGATGGAAAACTTCTGGGCGGAGAAACCATGGCTCAGGTGGTGGACGCTATGGGACCGCTCGAGCCAGACGTACTTCTTCTCAACTGCGCCCCACCGGATCACATCACCGCCGGTCTGGAAGAGCTGGCTCCCATCTGGGGCGGACCTCTGGGCGTTTATGCCCACGTTGGCAAATTCAATCCTCCGGAGTGGATGTTCACCGATGAGTATCCCGCCGAAAGGTATCGAGACGAATGTCAGAAATGGCACGACATAGGTGCAACTGTCATCGGAGGATGCTGCGGCACGACACCCGACTATATTTCCCTATTGAAACAGTCATTCGCCTGATTTAATTAGCGCCGATCCGAAAGGGTGAGTTGAAGGTTGCCAAAGGCACAGGCAAGAACCTGTTGAGTGGTTTATACTTTAAAGATTCTTTTTTTGTTTTATTCAATGTAAACAGATTGTAACCTCACCGCCCTTCACTAGGGGAGAAAAAATTGAAGAATAACTTGGAGATCACTACTATGAAGACATTCCGAAGTGTTTTTGTTCTATTTGTTATATCCGGATTTTTGTATGCCCAGTCTTCTATAGAAGGTACCGTTAATGATAACAACGGCGATCCTCTGGTGGGCGCAAATGTTGTTGTGGAAGGTACCGGTTTGGGTACAGCAGTGGCGCTGGATGGTTCGTATACAATTAATGTACCAGCCGGGACGGTGACAGGTCAAACAGTGACGGTAACTGCGTCCTTTATCGGATATCAGAGTTCATCAGCAACTGTCAGTGTCCCAATGAGTGGTTCAGTAGCACAAAACTTTACTCTAGCCGTTGATGCTATTGGATTGCAAGCCATTAGTGTGACTGCCCTTGGTTTCCGGGCTAACCGTGATCAGCAGGGATCAAGCAGTGTGGCTGTTGCTGCAAGTGATATGGCGCGCTCAGGTGAATCGTTAATTGGAAATTCTTTAGCGGCCAAAGCTTCTAACGTTATGGTGAGTGCTGTAAGTGGTGACGCGGGTGCTGGTACTTCTATCAGGATCCGGGGACACAATACCATTTCAGGTGCAAGTCAGCCTCTCATTATTGTTGATGGTGTCCCTATCAACAATTCCCAGATTTATGCCGGTCATTCAAGGTTCGGGGGCACTTCGCAGCAGTCTCGAATGAATGATCTTAATGTTGGCGATATTGGATCTGTGGAAGTATTGAAAGGCGCTTCTGCCGCGGCTCTATGGGGTTCCAGGGCTGCTAATGGCGTGATTGTTATCACTACAAAAGAGGGCGCCGCAGGTAAAATGAAAATGAACTACACACGTACCATGTCGTTCGATGAAATCCATGAACGACTGCCCATGCAGACCGTCTGGGGTCAGGGACGAAATGAAAAGGCGGGAACTCAAGCAGAATCTTGGGGTGATTATATACCTGACCGTAAAGGTGGGGCTGATGACGTGGATACAGGCGGCGACTATTTTGTTTCTGAAGATGGCTCATTCACCCAATACAAAATTACAGGGAAGAACTCGAAAGATCTTTTTGTAGACTCAAATTTTGATCAGGTCTTCAGAACAGGTACCTATGTTCAGGATAATTTTCAGGTCTCCGGCGGTGATGCCACCAAAACGTACCTTTTCAGTTATGGTCGCCTACGCCAGGATGGAATAATCCGGAATTCATTTTATGATCGTGACAATATCAGACTAAATACAAAATTCAGGCTCTCTGACTGGATGACCATGAGCTCCAAAGTTGGTTATACGTACACTGTCTCAAATCGTAGTCAGCGAGGTTCAAATGTGGCCGGTCTTCTGTTGGGTCTTCTCAGAACGGCACCTGACTTTGACATTACTCATTATAAAGGATCATTTGTAGATGTAGCTTCTGATGGGAGTAAAACTGAGTATTCTAACCGGCATCGTGCCTATCGGCGCCAGCTTGGTGGCCCAAGTACCAATCCGATTTACAATAATCCTCTCTGGACAATCAATGAGCAGGAGGACCTGACAAACGTCAATCGCCTAATCCTATCAAATGAAATGATCATCACTCCCAAAGCCGGAACAGATATCGTTCTTCGTGCTGGTTTGGATGGTTTTACCGATAATCGTGAAGGATTTTTTCCACCCGGCTCTGCCGGAGCAGGCTTTAATCCCGGTGTCTTAGATATAGATAGAATCTCCAATCGTGAAACCAATTATGACGTCATTGCACGTCAAAATATATCACTCGGTTCCTCTGCTTCCATGTTGGCGACGGTTGGTTACAATATGAATGATCGTGCTTACAGTACGGCAGAGAGTCATATTACGGGGTTCCTGGTGAACACTGACAAACATACCACCAATGTAAACACATCCTCGGACGCATCTGATGTTTCTAACAGCCGGCTCTTTATTCGCTCAACGAGGACATATGGTATACTCTCAATAGACGCTATGAATCAGATCTATTTGAATATGTCTGGTGCTTTTGAAAACCATTCCACGATCAATGAATCCTATTTCTATCCTGCAGCTGACCTAGCTTATCAGTTTACCGATATGGTCAGCGGAGCGCTTCCCATCAGTTTCGGCAAGTTGAGATTAGCCTATGGTCAAGTGGGTGTAAGGCCGTCTGCTCATCGCTTTGAAACACTTGCGGAGAGTGGATTCGCATATAGTACCTATAGTGACCCTCTCACTGTTGGCTTGTGGGGAGGTGGGTACCGTGTGGATGATGATCAGGGGAATCCTAATCTGAAACCTGAGATTAAGACAGAAACGGAGTTTGGTGTAGATCTTCGTTTCTTTGATGACAAGTTTTCGCTCAGTTTCACTAGCTATCAAAATGAGATAAATGACATGCTCATCAATGTTACTCTTTCTCCCTCATCAGGTTATGACACTCAGTACCAAAATGCAGCCAGGATGAAGAACAGTGGGATAGAGCTTGACGGATCATGGAATATGATAAATCAGACCAATATGGGTTTTGACCTCACTTTCAACTGGGCCACCAATAAGAATGAAGTCTTAGACTTAGCCGGAACGGAAGTTCTTTACTTAGGTTCTGGCTCTGTCAATTCCGTTGCGAAAGTCGGATTCCCCATCGGTTCTCTCTATGGAACTGGATCGCAGACTGAAGATGGCACCGTGGATGGGAAACTGATACTCAATGCTAACGGCTTTCCTCAGATCACATCCTTGCCCATAGTGCTCGGTGATCCGAACCCTGACTGGCGTGGTACTGTTGGTGTGAACGCCCACTGGAAAAACTTCAGACTTAATATCCTTTTCGAACATTCACAAGGCGGCAGGTATTCACCCCGGACACAGTGGGTGCTGCGCCGTTTTGGGACCACCATGGACACAGCTGAAAGGACAACACTCACCCAAGATCTCGTGAACTATGATGGCGATATTGTTGCATCCGGAACGACGATTCGGGGCAAAGTACATGATTTTGGAGGTGGTGACGTAATTCTGGATGAAACTTGGTATCGTCACGGTATAGGTGGCGGTTTTGGAGACAACCAGGCCTACAACTTCTCCGTTAAAGATGCTACTTTCTCCCGCATCAAGGAGTTGTCGCTGTCTTATACACTGACTTCACCTTCCTTCCGGGAGATGACGAGGCTTAGTTCAGTTACGGTTACAGCCACAGCGCGTAACCTGTTTGCATGGTACAAGGAACTGGTCGGTGTTGATCCCCAGGTCAATGTTGGAGGGATCCAGACCGGGTTCGGCTTGGACTACTTTGCCAATCCAAGCACTAAGTCTTATCTGTTCTCAGTAGCGGCAAACTTCTAAGGGAGGGCGAGAAGATGAATATTACCAAAAAGGAATTAACAGTTATGAAAAATCTTTTTTCAGTTTCTCTCGTTGCTATCTTACTGGTTATAACCTCCTGTGAGATTCCGGATGATCTTAATGACAATCCTAACGAGATCACGCTTTCAGATATTGATGCGAGATTATTTCTCAATGGGGCACAGCTGGCCAATACGCTTGTCCAGTGCGGCCATTTGAACCGTATCAGCGGGATGTATTCCGGACAGTTGACGGGGTTTACATCTCTGTATTCGAATATCTACGGTTACTCTCTATCCACCGTTGAATCAAACGATGAATGGAATCTGGTTTACACAGGCGTCATAACAAATACCCGCCATATCAGAGAAACTGCACCAAATGATAATTTGCTGGTGGGAATCTCGAAAATTATGGAAGCCTATGCAGTTGGGACTATGGCAATTCTCATGGGTGACGTCCCTTACTCAGAGATTGGAGGAGAGATTGATGACCCGGCATTTGATTCACAGGTTTCAGTGTTGAACAGTCTGTCATCCCTTTTGGATGAAGGTATTTCTGATCTGAACTCAGCCACCAGCATAAGTGAGGTCTACGACATCTATTTCGGTGGTGACAAAGATAATTGGATTGCCGCGGCGTATACTCTCAAAGCACGCTATGCATTGGTACAAAAAGACTACAGTGGCGCTCTATCTGCAGCCAACAATGGTATTTCTTCTTCGGATGGTGATCTGCTGCATATACCGCGGGGAGACGCTTCTGTTAATTCTGGCGATAAGAATCTGTTCAATACAATTCTGGCCGGATCTCGGACAGGTGATTTAGGTACCGGCAACAGCTATCTCATGCAGTTGCTCAATGACAGCACGGATGTCTACAGAGGCAACGACAAGACAAATGAAACGGCCCGGTTTGCTTATTACCAGATTGATGAAACATCAGCCTCCGGCAACTTGGGTGTAATCGAGCAGTTCGAGCCCCAGCCTATGGTAACATACACAGAGAATCAGTTAATCAAAGCTGAGGCGGCAGCCAGAACATCAGGGTTTTCTGATGGGCTTACGCATTTGAATGCGTACCGTGACTGGTTATCCAGTGGTGGGAGACTTAATTCAAATTTTGACGATTCTGCAAACTATACCTACGATGTATATGTAGAAGCTGATTTCGAAAGTGGCGGTATGGAAAACAGTGACGGTGTTACCAAAGACAAAGCGTTACTTCGTGAGATTATTGAAGAGCGTTACATTTCCGGTTTCGGCAGCTTTATGCCTTTTAACGATCATAGGCGTCTCCGCGGTGCCGGAGAAACGGATCTGATTCCACCATTTCCGCTCAACAATACAGCGGCAAGTCAGCATGTTGAGCGTGTTCCATATGCCCAAGATGAGTTGACTTCCAATGAAAATGCTCCTTCAGACCCGGGTCTATATGCTGCTACGGAGGTCAACAAGTAAAACTATAAAAGCCTTAAATTTTAGCGCATCTCCTCGGGTTAGAAATCCGGCGTGAATAAGAGAAAGAATAAACCCTGCTTTACAGCAGGGTTTTGTTTATGAGGTAATTAGGTCTAGTCCGTAGTATTCTTTGAAGAACAGAACAATTGCACGGGAACAGATACCGCTGAATCTCGCTCTGTTTTCTGCAGTATCTCTGATTCCTTCCTTATATAGTTCTATCTGTAAAGCACTTATGGTACCACCATCCCGTGATCCGTGGCGAATTGTGCTGTAGCCACCCCGGAAGTAGCCTTCAGTTCCAGGATCAGAAATTTCAACACACGGCACAACGGGATAGTCGTATGCAAACAACATACTTCCTATGCTATTTTCTCCTCGCACAATTGTTGCGAAGTCTGCTGTTGCAAATTGTGCTAATGCTTTAATACTGCTTTTATTGATATAAAGCTCATTGTTTAAAGCAGAGTCCGGGAGCACGTAATCTTCAGCATCGAGCAGATATCCCAGTTCAATTCTTGGCCGACGGCTCTGGCCGTGAATATCAATGTACAGACCACCCTGGAAATATTTTGAGACGGTATCTTTGGCTGACTCAATGTAACCGTGATATTCTGACCAGGCGCTACCCGCATGGCCGTTTCCCTGTGCCGCTTCATTCACGTCTCGGTTCGCATCGAGTTTGGTTCTATGAAGGCGGCAGACAATCAAGTGAGGGAGCTTGCCTGTTATAGCTGTGAGTGAATCAGCAAATGTTCTGGACAATTCTAGAGTATAGGAATCTTTCCCTGTTGTGCCCCAAGTGCGGTCAGGTATTTCCTCAGGTTTTTCAGATCCACCGTGAGGTGCGCCTATGATGATTGGTAGATTCCCGGGCCGGTATTCCGTGTATGAGTTGCGGCCATAATAGGTCTCACCAGCAATATATTCCGGGTCAATGTTATCAGGGGACCCTAACTGTTCACCGGAAGGCTCACTGCATCCGGTGATGAGACTGAAACAGAGAAAGAGCACCAACCAGTTCCCAGCATGTTTTTTGTAGAAACGCATATTTGAATCATCAAAACTATTTAAGTCCCACTTGAAAACCCAGTATGAAGACGATCATTTTTCAAGTGGGAAAAGCGAGCAATTAATACACAGTGTTACAATTCTAAACAATTTATCTTGACTCGATGGTATGAGTTTATGTAAAGTCAGTAAGAGTGGGACGTATAAAGACTTCATATCTTTTTTTATTTTCTTTATAAACAAATAAATTAAACAAATAAATGAGGTGACTGAATATGCTTGAGATCATCCGAAAGGTATATAGAAGTAGCGGATCAGGAATTTTTTGGTTTGCACTTATAATGGTTTTTGTTATAGCTCAACCCCTTGCCGCCCAGGGTGTGATTACTGGTAACGTCACTGATGCTAAAACTGGTGAACCTTTGGCAGGCGTAAATGTTTTCATCGTTGCACTGGGCATTGGTGCATCATCCACTGCTGATGGGAATTATACCATAGATAGGATCCCTGGAGGTCGGCATGAAGTGACAGCCGGCTATATCGGTTATGAAACAGCCTCTCAAATGGTTGATGTTTCTTCTGGTTCTACAGTTAATGTCGATTTTGCTTTGGTAAGCAGTCCCTTGATGTTGGATGAGGTATTTGTTACAGGTACAGCTGGTCAGGCTCGAAGGAGGGAGGTTGGTAACAGTGTGGGAACGATCAACATTTCTGAAGTAAATGCACCTATGGCCAATCTTGAAGATATGCTTTCTGCGCGGATTCCGGGCCTCAATATTCAGGGCACATCCGGTGCTTCTGGTGCTGGCGGTGTTATAAGACTGAGGGGTAATTCAAGTGTGTCCATGAGCAATGCACCTTTGGTTTATATTGATGGTATTCGTGTAAGATCTGATTCATATCCAAAAAATGTTCCTCCCACCGGGTACTCTGGCAGAGGCCACAACACACTGTCAAGCCCATTAAACGATATTAATCCAAATGATGTAGAACGAATTGAAGTCATTAAAGGTGCGGCCGCTACCACTCTTTATGGAACAGAAGCAGCTGCAGGTGTAATTCAAATTTTCACTAAAAAAGGAACAGCAGGCGGCGGCGCAAAGTGGAATGTACAAGTAGACCAGGGGACAATCTTCTTACCTGAATTTGGTACTGAGGAAAGACCTTATTTTGGCTTGGGTCCATTTGTAAAAGATGGTAGCAAAGCAAACTATTCCGTCTCTACTGCTGGAGGCGGAGCCGATCTTAGATACTTTATCTCTGCAAACTGGTCTGACAATACAGGAGTTTTGCCTGATGCACGAGATGATCGATTGAACTTCAGAGGGAATTTCGGATTCAGTCCTGCAAAAAATCTCCAGATCAACTATAACACAATGGTTTCGAAATCACACACCCAGAATCCACCCCAAGGTAACAATGCCCATGGATTGACTTTGAACGCCTACCGCGGACGAGCCAGTTACTTTGGCACGGAGTGGGGGGATCCAATGTTCAAAGAGGAACTAGATCAATTGATGGTGTATGACATTACATCAGAGTTCACCCGGTACACCACTGGTGGTGAGATGATTTGGAGCCCGATACCCAATTTTACGAACACGTTCAAACTGGGATATGACAGATCTCACGCCGATCATAGAAATTACCGGCCTTACGGTTTCATACGGGCAAAATATGGAATATTGGCTGATCTTGATTGGACGGGAGAGCTTATAAACAGTGAATACATAGGCAGTTATGATCTGGATATGGGTGACCTGACATTAGATATATCTGTTGGAGGCCAAAGAACCGAATCTAGAGATCATCATATTACCGCTCATGCTGAGAACCTACCACCCGGTGACGCGACAGTTACCGGCGGCGCTTCGCAGCAGGCCAGAGAATATCGCACTAAGATCATTAATGCAGGATACTTTGGGCAAACTTTGATCGGCTTCAAAGACAGGTATTTTGTAACCCTTGGTATGCGTATTGACGGTTTTAGCGCGTTCGGAGAAGAAGCTGGTTACCAGCAACTGCCTAAAGTCAGTGCATCTTATATTATTTCAGATGAGTCATTCTGGCCTCAGACACCCCTCTTCGGAGCTATGAAATTGCGTGTGGCATGGGGACAGTCTGGACGTGCTCCTGGTGCTTTTGATGCTGTAAGAACTTGGGACCCTGTTGGCTGGGGTGGATCTGTTGCTTTCTTTCCGGAAAATGTTGGTAACTCATCTCTCGGACCTGAGATAACCTCCGAGATTGAGTTTGGTTTTGATGCAACCTTTTTGAATGACAAGGTAACAATGGAATTCACCTCTTATGATCAAACCACGATGAACGCACTCTTTAGTGTAACGCAGATACCATCTCTTGGATTCCTTGGATCTCAGCTGGAAAATGTGGGTGAACTATCAAATTCCGGCATCGAAGTGGCGCTCCAGGCTGACATAGTGCGCACCAGCAGTTTTGGCCTGAGTGGAGGATTTACTTTGGCCACTAATAACAGTGAGGTTATCAGTCTGGGTGGTTCCCCTGAATTCGGTGTTGGTGGCGGTGGATGGATTAAGGAAGGTGGGTCAGTCCCTGGTATTATCGGTAGAAAAATCCTCAATCCCAACGATCTGGCCGATCCAGACTTCGCAAAAGATGAGAATGGGTCAACAGACAGCAGACATATGTTTGGTCCCAATTTGCCAGTAAATGTGTATGCTGGATTTCTTGAAGTTACTCTTCCCATGGGTATTCGGGTTTCCGCAAGGGGTGAATATATGGGAGGACACTACATTTCTGATGGAGCCAGCAGTAATGTTGCTCGTCGTGGTGCCTATACAGTTTGTGATGAAATTGTGAAAGGTGGTAGTACAGCTTATGAATTAGTTAATGCAGGTACTACTGATCAACTGACCGCCAGAGAGCGCGCCATGTGCACCCGAAGTACTGTGGGTGGTTCTGGCAATATTTTTATTTATCCAGCGGATTTCTTCAAGATGAGGAATTTAACTGTGACAGTCCCGATTCCTGTTGAATTCAATAATATTAATTCAATGACGCTGAAGTTTTCAGCCAGGAACGCCTACCGCTGGTTAAATGAGGATTTCCCGCTGTTCGATCCGGAAATGGTTTCAGGTGGTGGCCGAGCTACTGGCAGTAGTACAGCGTACTATCACCAGTCACGTTCTATCTCGGAACATATACCTCCAACCGGAAGCTACACCCTGAGCCTCAGGGTGACTTTCTAGGTGGTTATCATGGAGAAGGAGAAAATGATGAAAAAACTTACTTTAATCGTTCTTGCTTTGACATTTGCTGCCTGCGATTTAGAAGTTACCAATCCGGGCCCCGTTCAGGATTCATTTCTTGTAACGGAGGAGGCACAAGTTGGTGTCGTGAATGGTGCCGGTCGCGCACTATCAGCGGCCATGAACTGGGTGTCCTACACTGGGGGTGCTATATCAAGAGAGGTAACCCCCTCTGGTTCAATAGGTAGCTTTGGCATTTCATTAAGGACTCAAGAGGGAAACCTTGACGCTAATGAAACCAGTACTCATTGGAATACGTCTCAGCGTGCAAGATGGATGGCTGAAAGTGGCGCAACAAAGATGAAAGAAGAAGTATATGATGATTATTCATCCAATGCCAATTACGCCCAAATATTACTGTATGCAGGATATGCCAACCGTCTTTTGGGAGAAAACTTTTGCTGTGCCGTTGTTGACGGTGGCTCCGCCCAGGATGGAAGCACCTATTTTGACAGAGCTTTGGATAATTTTAACGAAGCAATCACTGTAGCCAAGGCCGCAGGCGAGACTGATCTTGCTACCGCTGCGCAAGCAGGAAGAGCGTCTGTAAAGGTCTGGAAAGGTGACTGGTCAGCAGCTGTATCTGATGCTGATGCTGTTCTAAGCGCTGGTGGGGATAATTTTAAGTATGAAATGCCCTACTATGATGGATATGGTATTGATGTGTACAATAGAATCTACTACGCAAGCAGCGGTGATGGTCCCTACAGGGCCAACACTGTCTGGCATACCGCCTATGAAGAATATTCTCAGGAGACGGGGGATACCAGAGTAGGCTTTATATTTACTGAAAAGGGTGGTGGTCCTGACTGGACAGATTTAGATGGTACCACCTATCAGATTGAATCAGGTGATGCTACCGTGAATGGTAAAATCATCCCGTGGCTGCCGCAGCAAAAACACGATAAACGGACATCCTCAATCCGCCTCTCAAGCTCACAGGAGATGTATCTCATCAAAGCTGAAAATGCGCTGAACAACGGCTCTGTGGATGACGCACTGACAAATATTAATGCTGTTCGTACCCTGGCCGGACAGGATGCTGTCACAGCTACAACGGCTGCTGAAGGGTGGACTATGCTAAAAAGAGAGCGGGGTATCGAATTGTGGCTTGAGGGCAGACGTTTGGGTGATATGCGCAGGTGGGCGGAAGCTTCAGCCGCTGGTAGTTATCATGAATATGAGACAACTAACTGGGAAGGCAGTGCTTATACACCAGCCTATCTGTCATTTCCTATTGGGCAAAGTGAGATTGATACCAATCCGAATGTGACAACCTCGGATGGTCGTCCGTATTAACTTCTAGAGTTTATTGAAATGAGGAAAAGGGGTGGCACTAATATGTCACCCCTTTTTAATTAGATAAAGGAGATCATGATGAATCGTAAATGGACCGTTTATCTTCTTTCAGCTGTTTTTCTTCTGTCGGTTGGGCATTCCCAGAAACCCCCCAGCCCACAGGATGTTTTCGGCTTTCGTATTGGCGATGACTACAAGCTTGCTGACCACAGTCAGATGGTGGACTATTACAAGAAACTGGCTGATGCTTCCGATAGAGTTCAACTAACCGAGATCGGAAAGTCCGCCCTAGGAAGGCCCATGCTTTTGTTATTCATCTCAACACCTGAGAATTTGAAACAGTTAGACAACTGGAAGTCCATCAGCACAAAGCTGGCTCGTGCCAGGGTGAGTGAGGATGAAGCGAAAAAACTGGTGAAGGAGGGGAAATCAATACTTTGGATCGACGGTGGTATGCATGCTACTGAGCGGGCTCACGGGCAAATGACTGCTGAACTTGCTTACCGGGTAGCCACTGAAGAGTCTGATGAGATGAAAAAGATTCGTGAGAATGTGATTCTTCTCTTAATGCCCGTTATAAACCCCGATGGAATGGATATTGTGGTGGACTGGTACCGTCGCAATCTTGGTACACCGTTTGAGACCACCAGCCCGCCGTGGCTTTATCACCATTACGTAGGGCATGACAACAACCGGGACTGGTTTATGAACAATATGCCCGAATCGCAGGCTTGCTCCCAGGTCATTTATAATGATTGGTATCCCCAGATCGTTTATAACCATCACCAGACGGGACCATCCTGGGCGAGAATCTTTCTTCCCCCATTCTCTGATCCTGTTAACCCAAATATTCATCCAGGTGTAACAACGGGTGTCAGTTTGGTCGGAACCGCCATGGGGAATCGTTTTGCCATGAAAAAGATGGGCGGTGTTGTTTCCGATTTTCAATACAGCATGTGGTGGAATGGTGGCATGAGGACAACACCATACTTCCACAATCAGATCGGTATCCTTACTGAGACCAGTCACTCTACGCCAACGCCTCGTTTCTACGACCCTGACTCCATACCAAAAACTATCGGCTCTCGCCGAGCCAACCGCATGTCTAATGATGGAACAGATATTTTCCTTCCCCTGCCGTGGGAAGCGGGAGAATCTCACTTCAGGGATGCAGTTGATTACATGCTTACAGCCTCCATGGCTGTCATGAGCATTTCGGCCGACCTTAGGGAAAAATGGCTCATGAATATATATACTATGGGTAGAGACGCCATTGAAAGTGGAGAGGCGGGCGGACCTTACGCCTATGTTATCCCCACAGAGCAGTGGGACGGAGTTGAAGCGACGAATCTTGTTACCCACCTTCGTCGGACCGGGATTGAAGTTCATCAGGCTACAGGCAACTTCACCGCTGGTGATAAGAAATACGGAAAAGGGTCCTACCTTGTCTATGCGGCACAAGCCTATCGTCCTATGGTTTTAGATATGATGGAGCCTCAGGATTATCCTGACAGGCGGAGCCCGGATGGAACACCGCAGGTCCCTTACGATCTTGCCGGCTGGACGCTTCCCTTTCAGATGGGTGTTACAGTTGAACGGATTGATGATTCCTTCAATGCGAAAACTGAAGAAGTGATTGACATTGAAATTGCTCCTAAACCGGGAACAATTTCGGGGAAAGGCAACTATGGCTATGCTTTGTCCAATAAGACCAATGCGTCGTTTCTTGCCGTCAACCGTCTTCTAGATGCAGGAGCCAAGGTTCATTACAGCGACGGTTCGTTCAAAATCAAGTCAGCTGAATTCGACAAAGGGGCCATTGTTGTGGAATCGTCCGGTAAAGAGACTAATTCCGCAATTAATTCTTTGGCGAAAGAACTGGGTATCAGTTTCACCAAACTGTCAAAAAAACCGTCAAGTAAACTGGTTGCGGTCAAACCTTTTAAGGTTGGTCTTTACAAATCTTGGGTCTCAAATATGGACGAAGGGTGGACCCGCTGGCTGTTGGAAAATTATGAATTTTCAATGGATACGCTCCACGATGCCGATATCAGGGGAGGTCAACTGAATGGTTATAGTGCAATTGTTATCCCCGATCAGTCGCCTAACCGAATCCTAAACGGCCATGCCATGAACACCATGCCGGAAGAGTATGTGGGCGGTATGGGCGTGGAAGGTGCTGCCGCTCTCAAAAAGTATGTGGAAGACGGTGGAACACTTGTCATGCTGGATGGTGCCTCTGACTTTGCTATTGAGCAGTTTGGCTTGCCTGTGAAGAATGTGGTATCAGGAGTATCGTCTCAGAAATTCTTCATCCCCGGTTCACTGGTCCGGATTCACCTTAAAAAGGGACATCCTCTGGCTGCCGGCATGCAGGATCAAGCGGCTGCCTATTTTGTCCGCAGCCGTGCCTTTAGTGAAGTGAAATTGAGCAGGAAAGGTGAAGGTGGTCGTGAGGACACAAAAGAGGCGCCGAAACCGCCTGTGGAAGTCATTGCCAGTTACGATAAGGAAGAAATACTCATGAGTGGCTGGGCTCTCGGTGAAAAATCTCACATTGGAGATAAAGCCGCAGCTGTTCGTGTGAAGTTGGGTGAAGGCGATGTGATTCTTATCGGATTCCGCCCGCAATTTCGCGGGCAGCCGAGGGGAACCTACAAGCTGCTGTTTAATTCGCTCCTTCTGAGTGGATTGGATGCGTATCCCACCGTTTCTGAGTAGCTGGAACAGGTAGGCCTCACCCGGTAGTAACTCGGTCTCACAGGGAGTTAGCGGAGTAAGCGGGAGAGTAGAGACAGTGTTGCGCTACAAAATCTATATTGCGCTTCTGGTTGGGATTTTGTCATCTGCCTGGGGAAAAGATGGTGATGAACCTATCTATCCCATTAATCCAGATGTTACGCCACGCCCTGTGGCCTACGCCACACCCATAACGGGGAAAATAATCATCGATGGCTTATTAGATGAAATTGAGTGGGACAGAGCCAAAATTATTGATGGATTTATCCAGGCCAAACTTCAGGAGGGATACCCTGCCACTGAACCGACGGTTGTCAGATTGCTTTATGATGACAACCACCTCTATGTTGGTGCTGTCTGCTACGATTCAGAGCCCGATAAACTTGTTGTTGAAAGTCTCGTTCAGGATTTTGAGACACACAACAGTGATGTGTTTGCTTTGACTTTGGACACATTCTTCGATAGAAGTAATGCCTTCATGTTTCTATTCAATCCTATGGGTGCCATCAAGGATGGTCAGGTTTTCAACGATAGTCGCAATCCAAACCTGGCCTGGGAAGGTATTATTGATGTAAAAACTTATCATCATGAGGAAGGGTGGAATATTGAATTAGCAATTCCTTTTTCTACTCTCCGTTTCGACCCCACATTGAAAGAACAGAAATGGGGTTTAAACTTTCTCAGGCGAGTCCGGAGGAAAAACGAGGATTCTTACTGGGCTCCGCTACCTAGACGCGGACGAATCCATAAAATGTCCAAGGCGGGTACGTTGCTTGGTATTGAAGGTATAGAGTCGGGACGTAACTTGACCATTAAACCATTCGCTTCAGTAGGTTCATCAGAAGGGAGTTCTTCTGTATCAAATGATGGTGGAGCAGATATCAAATGGGGAGTTACACCAAGCCTTACATTAGATCTGACAGCTAACACTGATTTTTCTCAAGTGGAAGCAGACAGGCTCCAGATTAACCTCGATCGCTTTCCCCTTTTCTTTCCGGAAAAGCGTGATTTTTTTATAGAGAATGCCGGCGCTTTCACTTTTGGGGATGTGACCGAAAGGAATTACCGCATGGGTTCATCTCTGAGGGAATTCACGTTATTTCATTCTAGACGAATTGGATTGGAAGGTGGTTTTCGCGTACCTATCATGGGCGGTGGTCGCCTCACTGGGCGGTTCAAGGATTACGAATTGGGTGTTCTAGCAATCCGAACGGATGATATGACTGATAATCCGGCGGAAGACTTTAATGTGTTCCGTTTGAGACGAACGATGGAAGGGAATTCAGATATTGGGGCCATGGTCATCCAAAGGCAAACGCCGAGCCTCAATGACACCTATGAAAGGAGTTATGGTCTGGATGCCAACTTCAGGTTTTTCAAGAACTTAGTCGTCAATTCTTATCTGGCCGGAACGGCTGAGCCGGGCGTTACTGAAGATAACCTTGCCGGTCGTGTCTCCGCCGGTTGGCGGGATGGCTTGTGGGATGTCTCAGCTTTTTTTAAGGAAGTAGGTGACCAGTTCAATCCCGGGGTTGGATTCATTAAGAGGAAAGGGATCCGTCACACTTACGCAACTTTGGGTGCTCACCCAACCGTGGACACGAAATGGTTCTATAAATTGAATCCTTATAGTGAGATCCACTATGTGACCGATCTGAATTCCATGATGGTAACCCGAACCGGTTCAGCTGCCCTGGATTTTCATCTCCGTGATGGTGGTACTCTGGGAGTAAAGGCTGTGAGCAGATTTGAAAAAGTAGATACCCCTTTTTCCATTGGTGAGGATGTTACTGTTGATGTGGGATCTTACTCATTTGGTGAAGTGATTGGTTTTTTCCGTTCCAATGCCTCCCTTCCATTGTTTACTTACGTGCGCCTCTATAATGGGACTTATTTTGCCGGGAAGAAAAGAACAGTTTCTTTGAACCTCGCCGGTCGGCTGGGCTATAAACTGACAGTACAGGTCTCTTCCAGTTTCAATGACATTGCCTACGACAATAAGAATATATCGGCGAATGTATACGGGATTCGTGTCAATTACTCTCAAACCACAACGATTCACTCCTCAGCTTATGTTCAGTATAATTCCGTTTCCGATGAGATGGTGTCTAACTTTCGTTTTAACTTGATCCATTCACCGCTAAGCGATTTTTTCATCGTTTATCTGGACCGAAGATATGTTACCAGTGGTGAGTCGATCGATCAAGCTGTAGTTCTGAAGGTGACAAAGCTGTTCAGTCTTTAGTGATATTTAATCCACAAGTGTCATTGTAAGTTAGTATTATATTTGACAAACTGACTTTCTTAATGCTATCAGCTATTAGAAAATCTGTGAGGAATTCATGCAATTGAAAAGAGTTTATTATAGTTTCATCTTCTCGCTCCTACTGATTAACAGTTGTGCCAAGAATAGTTTTGGATTTTATACCTATGAGGGGGTTGCTGGGGAGAATACTGAGGAGGCCGTTGGAAAGAATGGCGTTGTGTCGTCTGTTCACCCTCTTGCTTCTGAAGTTGGAATCAATATTCTCAAAGCCGGTGGTAATGCTGTTGATGCAGCCATCGCTACAGGCTTGGCTCTTGGTGTTGTTGATCAGGCGAACTGTGGTTTAGGTGGCGGTGCATTCATTGTTATCCGTCTTGCTGATGGCACAGTGCACACATTAGATGGTCGAGAAATGGCCCCCTCACGAGCCCATCGTGACATGTATATCAAAGATGGGAAAGTTGATTCGGAATTGAGCAGGCGCGGCCCATTGGCAGTGGGTGTCCCTGGTGTGCCTGCAGCTTACTTGAAAGCACTTGAACTGGCCGGAACAATGTCTTTGAAAAAAGTGATCGAACCTGCCACAGCTATAGCCCGGAACGGATTTGTGCTGGATGAGGCATATGTCAACCGATACAAAGGTGCGGCGGAAAATCTTAAAAAAGATCCAGGGTCAGCAGAGGTCTATTTTAATGCTGACGGTTCAGAGCTTCAGATGAAACAGCTCTTCAAACAACCTCTTTTGGCTGAGACTTATGACAAATTTGCTGAAAATGGTCTGGACTATTTTTATAGAGGTGAATTTGCTGAGCAGGTGGGTCAGTTCATGGAAAATAACGGTGGTCTCATAACCGAAGAAGATATGGCGAATTACAGGGTTGTAGAGAGAGAACCCATCCATGGTACGTACAAAGATTATGAGGTTTTTGGCATGGGACCTCCCAGTTCCGGAGGGATCCATGTGGTCCAGATTTTGAATATGATTGAAGCTTCCGGCGTGTTGGATAACAAATCTGCATGGGACGAAGAAAGTATTTTCTTGGTTGCAAAGTTCATGGACAAAGCGTTCAAAGATCGTGCTGAACATCTTGGTGATGCTGACTTCCATCCAGTTCCGATTGACCGGCTTATAAGTAAAGATTATGCTCAGACGCTCGTAAATGAAGTGATGGCTGTTGCCTCAGTTGAACCTCGGGATGAAAAATATTCATTAGCCTACGGTGAAGGGCATACCACTAATTTTGCCATCATTGATAAATGGGGGAATGCTGTGGCCATCAACCACACGGTGAACCTCACTTACGGTGCCCAGGTAACAGTTCCCGGGACGGGTGTCGCTCTCAACTCCGAAATGGATGATTTTAGTGCTCAACCGGGCGTACCCAACTCTTTTGGACTGATCGGAGCCGAGGCCAATGCTGTTGCTGCGGGTAAGCGGCCTTTATCCAGTATGTCACCCACAATTGTGGTTAAAGATGGTAAGCCTGTGATGATTCTCGGTGGCGCCGGAGGCCCCAGAATTATTACAGCTGTGCTCCATACAATTTTAGGCGTGCTGGACTTTGACCTATCTGTGGGAAAAGCACTATCCTTACCCCGTTTTCATCATCAGTATCGTCCTGATGCTCTCTTTGTGGAAACTCACATGCCAGATGACCACAAGTCTGCCATGACTAATAGAGGTTACAAAGTTATGGACAGGGGCGGACTGGGTACGGTCAGAGCCATCGCTTGGAGCGAAAAGCATCAGACTTACGTTGGTGCGGCGGACCCGAGATCACGTAATGGTGTTGGGGCGAAAGCCTACTGAACAGCCATAATACGTGTTAATCCTTTGTTTCTTATAGCAGAAAGGGCATCCTTATAATTCAGGGATTAATGAGCTACCCTGACTAACCTATCATTATACTCTTTCACAGTGCTGATTGGTGGAAACGAAGTTGATGCCGATTCCGGCGGAATGGACATCAACACGAACTTCATTGTCTCCAAAATATGGTCATAATTACAGTCCCATCTGGCAGTTGGGCAGATCGCGCTTAAACTCCTCGGAACCGCCATCACACCAATACCTGATTAGCAATATGCTGCGGTACGAAGATCGTTACTTCCAGGAGCTGCTGGGCATAAGCTTTACCCTGAGGATCGATGCGCAGACTGGCCATTCCACCGCCGCCCAGGGAATTTTTCAGTAGAAAATTAAGTCCGTTAATTCCGGGAACATCCCACCGTTGAACAGGTCCTTTAAGCACATGGGAAAAATATTTCGCTACTGTCTCCGGACTCAATCCGGCACGGATATAAGGGAAAAATTCTGCCTGTCTTGCGATAACTCCAATGTTAGCATGGTCACCCTTATCCCCACTACGGGCATAGGCCAATTTTACAAGAGGGACCTCTGTAACTGGTTCCTGGATACTATGTTGTACTGTTGTTGCGGGTTCTGTGTCATTAGCATTGTATCCGCCTTTCGTTGGAATGTCAACCTGTAGACTTTGTCCGTTTAAATCCAGTTGAACAGTGACCATTTTTTTTGGTAGGAGAAATGAAAACAATCGAATGGAAGGGGATACCGAGGGTCGTCCACCCAAATAATTCATCACACCAGCGGTCATACCTGTTGAAGATTGAGCAATTTCACGAGAGAGCAAAATTAGAGCTTCCTTTACATCATGGGTGGCCATCAATCGAAGGACAACTTCTCGTGACTGCTTTGTGTTTTGCTGCGGCCCATAAATGGAGTCTGTCCCAAGAACAGAAACACATGTATCTTTAAATTCAGGCAAGCCTTGTTCTTTAAACATGCGGCTGGTCTTTTTTAGAATTGCATTTGCAATTAGTTCTGCTTTTTCTGTTGCATCTTTGCCACCAATGACAATTGTAGCAGCAACGCGATAACCATCCATATAAGTAGCTGATACTTTATACGTATCTGTAGGTGACAAACCTATTGCTCCATGCACCAGAACGCGATCGGGGCCAATTTCTTCGATGGTTACACCAGTAAAATCACAGACCACATCTGGAAGGATATAGGCCCCCGGGTCTCCAATCTCATACAAAAATTGTTCAGCCACAGATCCAAAAGTGACAAGACCACCGGTCCCTTCCGGTTTGGTGACGATGAAATCACCATTGGCTTGCACTTCCACGATGGGGAAGCCCATGTTGTCAAATCCTTCCACCAGATGCCAATCTGTAAAATTGCCACCTGTACACTGGGCACCGCATTCAATAATATGACCGGCTAAACTACCGGCTGCCAACAAGTCATAGTCCTGCACAGTCCAACCAAATTCATGCATGAGTGGCCCTAGAACTAAGGCACTGTCAACACACCGTCCCGTGATGACCATATCTGCACCTTCAGCCAAGGCTAGCTGAATGCCTGAGGCTCCGAGGTAGGCATTCATGCTGAGGATGTTTTCTGGCAGGTAATTGTTGCTTTCTAATTCAGTAACTTTCAGCTCACGCAGTGTCTGCTCCTGATCTGTTAGGTCATCACCGTAAACAAGGGCTATGTTTAGTTTCAAACCAGCTTTCTCAGCCTCAGCCAGTATTGAAGATCGACAGGATTTAAGATTGATACCCCCGGCATTACTGATCACTCTAATTTCCTGTTCCTTTATTTCTTTCAAAAGCGGACCAATTTGTTTTATGAAATCCCCGGCATAACCCATTTCAGGATTCTTCATTTTTGCGCCAGCCAAAATGGACATGGTTACTTCTGCGAGGAAATCGCATACCAGGTAATCCAGTTTCCCCTTTTCCACCAATTGGCTTGCAGCAGTGGCAGTATCGCCCCAAAAGGCAGAAGAGCAGCCAATCCTTACTTTTTTATGATTGCTCATCAATTGTTATCCTTTTAAAAAGTTTGTCCTTTTTCCGCCATTTCTAATAGCAATTTCGGTGGAGCAAAGCGACCACCATATTTTTTTGCCAGTTCCTGAGCTCGATCGCGAAAGGTAGCAACACCGTAATCATTGACAAACTGCAGGGTACCGCCCTTGAAAGAGGGAAAACCCCAACCAAAAATACTGCCAATATTGGCGTCAGCTACAGAAGTGAGTACACTCTCCTCATAGCATCGGATAGTTTCCACCACCTGGGAGAAATGAAAACGGTCGATCATTTCTTCCTGAGATAAGGGATTTTTGACAACTGGGAAGTGCTTTTCCAGGTCCGGCCACAGGAATTTATTGCCATCATCTGGATACTCATAAAAACCGCCGCCGCCAGCCCGACCGGTTCGTCTGGCTTCTTTGGTCATAAAATCGATTACCTGATCCCAGGGTCCTGTGGGCAATTCCTTGCCCTCTGTTTTCAGGTCTCGCCAAGTCTGGTCACGGATGTGTGCCGCCAGTCCAATATTAATTTCATCAATGACGGCTAAAGGCCCTACAGGATATCCTGCCTGTCTGCCAGCATCTTCTATTGCCTGGGGATGATTTCCTTCAACCAAAAGTGTCATTCCTTCACCCGTATAGCGTTCAAAAACGCGGGAGGTATAAAAGCCTCGGCTGTCATTCACTATAATGGGAATTTTCCGGATTTTAAGTGCATAATCAAAAGCTTTTGCCAGGGTAGCCGGGCTGGTTTTTTCACCCTTAATGATCTCTACCAGTTTCATTTTATGCACTGGTGAAAAGAAGTGTATCCCGATGAAACTTTCCGGTCTGGAGGATTTTTCAGAAAGACTGGTAATAGGTATGGTGGACGTGTTGGAAGCGAAAACACCAGTATGAGCCATAATACTCTCTGTCTGATTGGTCACCTTGCCTTTTAGTTCACGATCCTCGAAGACCGCTTCAATAATCAGGTCACAACCATCCAGTTTGTTATAATCATCCGTAGCAGTGATCCGACCCAATACTTCATCCATTTTCTCGCTGGTAAGCAGACCTCGTTTTAATCCGCCCTCAAGGATCAATTTTATACGGGTAAATCCTTTTTCGGCATTATCCTGGTTTGCATCGGTCATGACCACTTCTATGCCAGCCAAGGCAGTAACATAGGCAATTCCATGTCCCATAAGACCGGCACCCAATACACCTACTTTTGATGTAGTTGTGGCCTTTATCTCGGTAGGCCGGCTGGCACCAGAATTGATCTCATTCAACTGAAACCAAAAAGCATTCATCATATTTTTGGATACTTTGCCAGTGGTTAGCTGTACAAAATACTTGGATTCGATTCGGCTGGCTTTTTCAAAGTTAACCAATGAGCCTTCAGATAAAGTACTCAGGATCGCTTCCGGCGCCGGGTAATTACCTCTGGTTTTATTGCGAAGTATGGCCAACGCTCTGGCAAGCATCTGTGCTACTTTAGGGTTCTGAGCCGTCCCTCCAGGCATTTTATATCCTTTCCGATCCCATGGTTGTTCGTGTTCCGGGTTAACAAGTATCCATTCCCGAGCTTTGGACATCATTTCCTCAGGATTTCTTGCCAGTTCATCGACGAGACCTGATTCTAATGCTGCCGAAGGACTAATCTGTTTTCCCTCTACTAAAAAAGGAACCGCTTCTTTTATCCCTATCATCCGGGGCAACCGGGTAACGCCACCACCACCAGGCAGAATGCCTAGAGTTACTTCTGGAAAACCAAATTTAGTTTTTGGTTTATCTAAAACAATTCTATGGTGACAGCAGAAAGCAAGTTCAATACCACCGCCCAGGGCTGTGCCGTTTATAGCGGCAACAACCGGTTTGCCTAGCGTTTCCAGACGGCGTGTGATTGCTTTCCCGCTTTCAACCAGTTCAAAACATACCTGAGGATCATCCTGACGGTAAAGCATTCCCAGATCAGCGCCGGCAAGAAATGTTTTTTTACTGGAAGTAACAATGACCCCGGCCAACGATGGTTCCTGCTCCAGTTTTTTCACCATCTCCAAGAGTGAGAGGGAATATTCCTCGTTGATGAGATTGGCCGAACGGCCCGGCATATCCATGGTCAGGGTTACAATATTGTGCTCATCCTTGTGATATGTAAATGCCATATTTTATTATTTCCTCTTTTCCATTATAAAATGTGAACCATAATTAATTATTATGGATTTATTCCTTACCGTTTGAAATAATTTCCCTGAGCTGGTTTACTCTATAAGAGAATTGATTTCTGTCAGAAACAGCTCTTGCGCCTTGCTCATTGATATCGGAGACCAGTATTGATTTAGCACCTGCTGAATGAAAAGCGATTGCCTTTGTCCTGCCGATATCACTGGCTGCATCAGTGATGACAATACTCTTACCATTTACATCCATAACGCAGTCATCATTGTTGGTTTTTTTCTGTACTGATAATATAGAATTTAGTGGTTAACCTTAAAAGGTGTTGGCGTCAAAGCTTACTGATGTTTAAGATGTCATCTAGCTCATGGCAAAGAAAAGAAAGAAGAAAAAAGGTAAAGAAAAAAGTTTTTCTCCAACATCCTTTAAGAAATCGTTGAAACAGTCAACCCACCCAATTCCCTCTAAAAAAGTTGAAGAAACTGACAAGAAGTACGATAGGAAAAAATCGAGGGATGATGAGGAAAAAGAGATCGAACGTTCTCTGGAAAAATAAACTCAGTTAGAGATAAAAAGACGGTCTAACAGATTCGTCAGTGGGTCGTAATCCAGCCCTTGCCCTATATATCGCTCCCCTGCTTGATCCTGAATGATCAGTTCATAGTGAAGATGAGCACCTTTCCGATTTCCTTTCGCACCATCACTCGTACCGCTATTGCCCACCTTCCCGATTATCTGGCCACGTTCGACAGTGGTACCCACAGTAATGCCGTCAGCTATCTCCGACATGTGGGCATAGATCGAAATAAGCCTTTTCCCTTCCACGAGTTCAATGCCGTGATCAAGGAAAACGGCTTGTCCAAAGAGGATATGTTCAAAAATGTCAGACGGAGTTCTTCCGATCTTAGCGGCTTTTTCAAGTAATGATTCTCTAAACTCGTTCGTTACCTCGGAATAATTCAGATCAGCGCGGATGACCACGCCGTCCGCCACCGCTCGGATTTGAGAACTGAAAGGCGCTGGGAAATCGATGCCGCGATGGGTTCCACTTCGGTAAGTGCGGGGAGCGTTGGGGATAAGGTTGGAACGCTTGGGGTACGAAACTCCGGGACACGGCTCCAAAAGAAGACCATCGGGCAGATAATCAAAACTGTCTTTCGATTCCAGGTCAGGGTTCAAAGCGCCTACAGATGTGAATGAAATTGTGTTGGCATTTGCTGCCAGACTGGTTGCATAAAAGGCTATCCTGTCTCTATCAAGGACAAAAGTGAGATTTATGACTGACCCTTCATATGTTAACGAGTGGGGACGGTAAGGGAGATTTTCTCCTCTTGAAAAATGGGTGGCTATCTTATCAATAACTGAGTCGTATGTGACCTCCGTTAGGAATCTTGAGTAATCAATCCCATTTGCCGCCTCTGTCAAGACATTTGTCATGAGATTTTCATCCATGTTCGCACCAAAGGGAATATGGAATGAGACCGTATCAAGGTCAGTTGAACGGTGGAAAGCTACCCCGGTTGGTTCTTCACTAGGCCCCGAGGATGGTACTGTCGGGACACACCCGGCCCACAGCCCTAGGAGCATCAGGATTGACTGTTTTGAAGAAAGGAGTTTAATTGCTCGATAAATGTGCTGTGAGGAGATTCAGCGCCTTGGCGTAAGCTTTAATGGGCGGTCCCGTCTCTGTTGAGATACATGACTCTGAAATGATGGATGAGGCACCGAAGTTCGACGGATCATAGTCTGAGCTGAAGTGAACTTCCACAGTAAGAAACTGGCACAGCTGGATTGTATCAAGAAGATCAAAACCGCTCCGAGCCCAAGCTCCGGGTGAAATGAGACACCCGTCTGCCCAGTTCCTATTTCGCTGTAAAAAGGTCATAGCTTTAGAAATATCGTGAGTTTGGAAGATTTTTAGTGTCACCTCTTTTTGACATGCCTCACGCCGGAGAGCTGTGTTGATTTTGTCCAGGGTGACGTGTTCACCTATAGAAGAAGCACGAACACCAATGAGGTTCATATTGGGACCATGGAGGACTAGAATATTCATTTTCTCTTCAGCTTTTCGGTTGCCGCCCTATAAGTGCAAGGGTAAATTCATAAGCCAAATTTAAGCGGTTTGGGGTGAATGAGTTAACAATGAACATAACGGGCGAAGTGTGAGACGGATTCCCATTTTAATAATCGGAGTCTGTCCTTTTATAATGGTAAGCTAAACCGTGTTGAGTGTGTTTTGCAACTATGAGCCCCATTGTTGGGGCTCTTTTTTTATGTGGTCCAAATATCACTCAGTTGTAGTTAAGGTAGATTTTCAATGAACAACACCGCCGCTCTGCTCATGCTGAAGGATGGTCGCTTGTTCCGGGGATATTCATTTGGAGCCGAAGGGGAGAACACGGGCGAAGTGTGCTTCAACACCGGGATGACCGGCTATCAGGAAATCCTCACCGATCCTTCCTATTGCGGGCAGATTGTAACCATGACCTATCCTCACATAGGCAACTACGGTGTCAACCGGGATGATGTTGAATCGAGCAAAATTCAGGTTGCGGGCTTTGTGGTGAGAGAAGAGACTGAAATACCTTCAAACTATCGTTCAGACCAGTCTTTGGGTGAATATCTTCGTAGTGTCCCAATTGTTGGCATTCAGGGGATCGATACCCGAGCACTCACCCGGCACTTGCGGGATTGTGGCGCCATGAATGGTATTATAAGCACAACCGATTTTGATGAAGCTTCACTAAAGAAAAAACTTAAGAACATCCCGTCCATGGCCGGGCTGGATCTGGTACCCAATGTGACCTGTGAACAATCCTACCATTGGAACGGGAATGCATCTTCCCACAGGGTTGTGGCTATGGACTTTGGGATCAAGCACAGTATCCTGAGGCTTTTAAACAGCCACGGCTGTGACGTAACCGTGGTGCCGGCAACAACGTCAGCTGATGATATACTGGCACTGAAGCCTGACGGCATCTTTCTCTCTAACGGTCCGGGAGACCCTTCAACGGTTACTTACGGTATACAAACCATCAAAGAATTGTTGGGGAAAAAACCTGTCTTTGGCATCTGTCTTGGTCACCAGTTACTATCATTGGCAGTGGGAGGTTCAACCTATAAACTGAAGTTTGGCCATCGGGGTATCAATCACCCTGTTAAGAATGTTGAAACTTCTGAAGTTGAGATCACCAGCCATAATCATGGTTTTGCTGTTGATCCTGATTCTCTTCCCGACAATTCAGAGATTACACACTGGAATCTTAATGATGATACTGTGGAAGGTTTCAGGTGTAAAGATATTCCTGCCTTTTGTGTCCAATACCACCCGGAAGCTGGACCGGGACCACACGACAGCCGTTACCTGTTTCGACAGTTTATTGAGATGATGGATAATGCCCAAACGAACTGACATCAATTCCATCCTGATTATTGGCGCCGGGCCTATCGTCATCGGGCAGGCGTGTGAATTCGATTACTCTGGAACACAGGCGTGTAAAGCGCTGAAGGAGGAAGGGTATCGCATTATCCTGGTGAACTCCAACCCCGCAACTATCATGACAGATCCGGATATGGCGGACGCAACCTATATCGAGCCGCTGACAGTGGAGTCGGTTACAGCCATTATTGAAAAAGAGAAACCTGACGCGCTCCTGCCAACGGTGGGAGGTCAAACAGCACTGAATTTGACAGTTACGCTTAAAGAAGCGGGAGTGGTTGATGAACACGGCGTGGAACTTATTGGTGCGGACATTGATGCTATTCAAAGGGCTGAGGACAGAGAGAAATTCAAAAAGACTATGGAAGGTGTGGGCATCGATATTCCTAAAGGGGGCTTCGCACGATCAAGGGATGAAGCGAAACAGATAGTTGAAGAAATGGAATTCCCCATGATCATCCGTCCTTCCTTTACACTTGGGGGAACAGGCGGTGCCATGGCCTATAACAACGAAGAGTTCCTGGAACTTGCGAATAAAGGGTTGGAATCAAGTCCCATCACTGAAGTACTCATCGAAGAGTCCCTCCTCGGATGGAAAGAGTTTGAGCTGGAGGTTATACGCGACCGGAAGGATAATGTGATTATCATCTGTTCTATCGAGAATGTCGATCCCATGGGTGTCCATACCGGTGATTCCATCACTGTTGCGCCGGCCCAGACACTCACTGACATCGAGTATCAGAAAATGCGAGATTGGTCCATTGATTGTATCCGGGCAATAGGCGTCGATACGGGCGGTTCTAATATCCAGTTTGCGGTAGATCCAGGCACCGGACGCATGGTCATTATTGAAATGAATCCCAGAGTTTCCCGCTCCTCAGCTCTGGCATCCAAAGCGACGGGTTTTCCTATTGCCAAGGTGGCGGCCAAACTTGCTGTAGGCTATACGCTAGATGAGCTTCCTAACGATATCACAGGTAAAACTCTGGCGGCTTTTGAGCCTACCATCGATTATGTGGTGACGAAAGTACCGAGGTGGGACTTCGAGAAGTTTCCTTCCGCCAGTGGACATCTGGGTGTGCAGATGCAGTCGGTGGGCGAGGCCATGGCAATCGGTCGAACGTTCAGAGAATCCCTGCAGAAAGCATTTCGTTCTCTGGAGACTGGCTTGGATGGGTTGGAGCCAAAACCCGGTAAACGACCGCTGGATATGACAAAGCTGAGATTTGCAACCTCCTTCCGACTGTTGAAAATCAGACAGGCCTTTTTAGAGGGTAAGACTGTGGATGAGCTCCATCAGGTAACAAAGATCGACCCGTGGTTCCTACGCCAAATTGAAAGGATCGTGATGAATCATTCCTCTGAAAAAGGAGGTAATGATTCGCTCAAACAGTTGAAACAGGAAGGATTTTCGGACAGCCAGATCGGTAGGATGCTGGAGAAAAGTGAAGAAGAAGTCAGGTTCGCCAGAAAAGAAGCTGGAATCACACCAACGTATAAAGTTGTAGACACTTGTGCCGCCGAATTTGAAGCAGAGACGCCTTACTGTTACTCCACCTATGAAGAAGAAAATGAAGTAAAACCATTGGATGGAAAGAAGGTAATCATTTTGGGTAGTGGTCCTAATCGTATCGGGCAGGGGATTGAGTTCGACTATTGTTGTGTGCAGGCGGTGTTTGCTGTAAGGGAATTGGGGTGGAAGGCCATCATGGTAAACTGTAATCCCGAAACAGTCTCCACAGATTTTGACATAACAGACCGTCTCTATTTCGAGCCGGTGACATTTGAAGACGTGATGAATATTGTTGATCTTGAACAGCCGGACGGCGTTTTGGTTCAGTTTGGGGGACAGACACCATTGAATATCGCCCAGCGTCTCATGAATGCCGGAGCACCGATCTTGGGCACCTCTCCGAATGCCATTGATCTTGCCGAAGACAGGAAAAAGTTTGGCACCATTCTTGATAAGCTCGATATTCCTAAGCCGGAATACGGTACAGCACTCTCGGAGGAAGAAGCAGTTAATGTTACGGCCAAAATTGGTTATCCTGTTCTTGTCCGTCCGTCTTATGTACTGGGTGGCCGAGCCATGGAGATCGTCTATAACGATCAGCAGCTTCTGGAATATGTCCGTAGGGCGGCTGATGTATCACCTGAACACCCTATCCTCATCGATGTATTTCTGGAGGACGCATTCGAATTTGATGTGGACGCTCTTTGCGACGGAGAGCAGGTTTATGTGGCCGGTGTGATGCAGCACATCGAGGAGGCGGGCATCCACAGCGGAGATTCATCATGCGTGCTTCCACCATACTGGCTCACGGCCAGTGGTTTGAAAAAAATAGAGGAATATACCAAGCAGATCACCTTGGAGCTTGGAGTGCAAGGTTTGATCAATATTCAGTTTGCCGAAAAGGGTGGAACTGTTTATGTACTGGAGGCAAACCCCAGAGCCAGCAGGACGGTGCCGTTCGTCAGTAAGGCGACGGATGTGCCGCTAGCTAAGATTGCCACCGGTATTGCTCTGGGTAAGACACTTTCGGACTATAAACTTTCAGAATATTCCACCAACGGCCACATTGCCGTTAAGAAACCTGTCTTTCCTTTCAATAAGTTTCCAGAAGAAAACGTGTTTTTAGGTCCTGAAATGAAGTCCACCGGAGAGGTGATGGGTATAGCCCCAAGTTTTGGTGATGCTTTCGCTAAAGCGATTACAGGTGACGGTCAGTCGCTTCCCACTTCCGGAAAGGCGTTTGTGTCCGTAAATGATAACGATAAGATGAAAGTGCTTCCCATTGTTCGCGATATTACTGAGCTGGGATTTGAGGTGGTAGCTACAGAGGGGACAGCCCAAACATGCCGACGAAACGGAATCAAGGCTGAAAAGATTTTCAAAGTAGGTGAAGGACGACCCAACGTTGTAGACGGCATAAAAAATGGGGCAATCCAATTGGTCGTAAACACACCGCTGGGAGCTCAGTCCCGCTATGATGAATATGCCATTGGTCGGGCCGCTATCCAGGCAAGAATACCTATTGTCACCACACTGTCTGGTGCTCAAGCAGCTGTGCGGGCCATTCGATCAAGGGATCGGAACGAAGTGCGGTCCCTTCAGGAAATCCATGGTAAATAATAACTTTAGGAAATTGTTTTGATAATGGGGAAACTATATTTTCTAACTTTACCGGAGGCATACATTGATAATGAAAAGATTCCTCAAAACTGTATCTGAACCAATCTCCATGGTTTTTCTCGGTTTGCTCTTTTTTCCATTTCTTAGTGCACTAAGTGCAAAAAGTTTACCGCTTCACACATTGAAGCTTCCAGACGGCTTCTCAATCGAGGTCTATGCAGACAATGTCCCCAACGCACGGTCTATGATTCGCAGTGACAAAGGGACCTTGTTTGTGGGGACGCGCCGCCGGGGTTACGTTTATGCTCTTCGGGATGAAGACGGTGATTATATTGCTGAAAAAGTGTACACAATTGCTGAAGGGCTAAATATGCCTAACGGTGTAGCTGTTAAAGATGGTGATCTGTATGTGGCCGAGGTGAATCGTGTCCTTCGATTTGATGATATTGAAAAACACTTAGCCGATCCGCCGAAGCCGGTGGTAGTCTATGACGGTTATCCATCAGATAGCCACCATGGATGGAAATTTATTCGTTTCGGCCCTGATGGTCGACTCTACGTACAGGTGGGAGCACCGTGCAATATCTGTGATGAAGAGAATGAGGTGTATGGATCCATCACGAGTCTGAAGCCGGACGGGAGTGACATGCAGATCTACGCCCGTGGCGTCCGAAATTCTGTAGGTTTCGACTGGCATCCCGTAACGGGGGAGCTGTGGTTTACGGATAACGGCAGGGACTGGCTCGGAGACGACCTGCCGCCTGATGAATTAAACAGAGCCAGCGAACCGGGTCAGCACTTTGGTTTCCCCTATTGTCACGGCGGCGAGATATTGGATCCTGAATTTGGCGCAGGTCATGATTGTGAGGACTATGAAGCACCTGCAAGGAAACTTGCTCCGCATGTGGCCGCCATCGGGATGCGCTTTTACACTGGAAATCTGTTTCCGAAGAAGTACAGGAATCAGATATTCATTGCTGAACACGGCTCATGGAACAGAAGTGTTCCTCTTGGCTACCGTATCATGTTTGTGGAGCTAGACGGAAATGATGTGATAAGCTACAAGGTTTTTGCTGAAGGATGGTTACAGAAGGATAAGCCTTGGGGCCGCCCGGCTGATGTAGAGGTCCTGCCCGATGGTAGTCTTTTGATTTCGGATGATCATGCCGGTGCCATTTATCGAGTATTTTACTCAGACCGCTGACCTGGGTTTCTAAAGAATAACCCTGATCAAATAATAATATCAGGCGGGACGTTCCGTTTTCAGCGGATCGGAAGCAAGTGTCCCAAAATATACCCGATCAGTATCCCAATCAGGAGAGCGACGGTCAGCACTCTGGAACGGAGCACTTCTTTGTTATAGCCTTTCCGGATGGCGACCATACTGACGATAGAGGCGAGGCCATTTATGAGCCAGAAGAAAGGTAGTGTAAAAATATTAACGATTAGGGGGCCAACTACGGGAACCAGGGAAATAATGACGCCCAGTCCGGCAAATGCTTTGGTGAAAAGTCCAAGCGTTATGGTCACAATAGCGATCAGTTTTTTTCAACATGAAACTGAAGAAGGATAACAATGCCAGTGAGAATGCCGAGCCAGAGCAGAAGGGTTTGGCCGTATTCCTGAAGGAAGGGCTTTTTTATATCTGAATTTTGGTTAGTCACTTTTCAGCTTAGCTGTCAATGTAATTCCACGAACTGACACTTCAGCACGTAATATCCTCCTGTCACCATTTTTCTCTATCCATAGCTGGCGAACACATCCGTCCAGCACAATCCCCCATGAAAAGACATCTGATACTTCAAGAAGCTCTACATTATCACCGTCATCAAGTTCCAAGTCGAGTCGGTAGTGATCAGCAAGAACTTCCTCAGATCCCACTGCAATGTCTTCAGACTCGACCCAAAGATAACGCCCCCGATACGGTTTACCATCGTGCTCCACGGGCCACCAGACAGTATCGAGTTTTTCCCATGGGAGCTTGCGAGCACGCATGAGAAGAGAGAAGATATTGTGGCTCCCTTCAGGGCGGCTATATGATTGTTTAGATGTTTCATATTTTCTCGTCTCCGGATTCCAGCTCAGTTTGAAAGAATAGTCGGCGTTCGGTTGGTTGATGGTGGAAGCATATTGTGTCATCTGGAAAGTCTGTGAGCTGTACCATGTGTTGTACTGATTATCGATGGCAAAGAAGTAGTCAAAGACGTTTTTTGTCTTAGCACTGAAGTTTAGTCTCATTTGATTTTGCTCAACCGTTTTATTCACCATGGTCACATCGACGCAGGGGATCTTCAATAAAGTAACGGTATAATGAAGCTTTTCCTCATTGTCATCAGCTTGAAGCAGCACCATCACTAGGCCGCCCACTAACCATCGGTGAATAATGTTCATTCCGATTGGCGGCCTCCCCATGTTACCGTTTTCCCGGTGAGGGTGGTTAGGCCTATATAGACAACATAAGGCATCTGCAACAGAAACCACGGGACGAAAGCCTTCCTCAAATCGCGACATTTAAACAGGCTTGTGGCTTTGGCCATCATAAATCCCTCAGCAAGGAATTTAATGGTGAGGCCGTTTGTGAGTGAAGATAGTGAACCTAAACCGAAAATGAGTCCGATTGCAGAAGCCACCGGGAAGAGGTTTGCCAGGAATGTTGTGACAATGGCAAAAAAGAATAGCGGATTTGCTTCTTTGAAATAGAGAGCATCTGACGCCCATCGGATGCGCTGCGAAACGAACTCACTTCTGGTTTTGCAGGGGGAAGTTCTGGTAAATGAGTTCGGATCAAGTGCTGACACGATCTCCCAGGAAGTTTTTTTTCTAACAGATTGGAGTAGAAAATTGTCATCGCCACCAAGGGCATCAGCGAAAGTTGAAAATCCGTCCACTTCATCAAATCCGGCTCGACGGTATGCCAGGTTTTGTCCCGTACAGGCGAAAGGGACACCAAACTGGGCCGTACTTCTGGCGGCGGCGGAAAGCATTAGAAAATCGAGGGCCTCGATTTGCTGATTAAGTCTTTCGTTTGAATTAACCTGAGAATAACCAATTACGAGCCCCACTTCAGGGGCGAAATAGGAAATCATAGTTTCGACCCAGCGACTGGTAACGCGGCAATCAGCGTCTGTGACCAAAACGATTTCTCCTTTGGATACTCTGATTCCCACATCCAGCGCCCGTTTTTTATTCTTTAAATGAGGTGATCCTTTCTGTGAGCTCACGAGTTTGACGTTTGGATAACACTGGGAAAAGGCCTGGACCAGATTTGGTGTAATATCGCTGGATTCATCATCCACAATGATTATTTCGTAACTATCAACGGGGTAGGTCTGGTGGGTCACATCCTGAAGAATGTTTTCGATATGATCTTTCTCATTCCGAGCCGGAATCACAATGGATACAAACGGCTGATTCTCAGTCCGGGTTTCCCTTGTGGAGAAAAGTCCCAAAAAGAAAAAGAACAGGATGGCAGCATAGAGGGTGACCGTCAGAGAAAATAGGGCGGCAAACATTCCTACCGCTCAGATGGAAGAGATAAAGGAGACAGCGATGAGAAAATAGGCGAGGAGACCGAAAATATCGATAGCTGTAGTGACGAACGGTCCGGAGGCAATGGCCGGGTCCACATCCAGCTTTCTCAGGACGATGGGGACCAGTGTGCCGATGGATGTGGCAATAATCATGGACACACAGATGGCCAGTCCAACTACAAGCCCCAGTTCAGGAGGGGCATCTATGAACTTCAGCATGGCCACCGCGCCCAGAAGAATTCCGTAGAAAATTCCCAGGATTAATCCAACCCGCATTTCCTTCCAGATAACAGACCCAATTTTTGAGAGCTGCAATCTTCCTGTGGCAAAGCCACGGACAATGATAGTGGATGATTGTGTTCCCACATTACCCCCCATACCGATAATGACAGGAATAAAGGCTGCCAGTACGATGACCGATTCCAATAAAGGTTCAAACGTGCCGATGACATAGGCTGCTATGGTGCCACCGATCCAGCTGGCGAAGAGCCAGGGGAGACGCAGTTTGACATTATCAAATGTGGACTTCATAAGTATCTCTCTGTCCTTTCCGATACCTGCCATTTGGAGGAAGTCTTCAGTGGCCTCTTCGCGAATCACGTCCACAACATCATCTACAGTGACAATACCAAGAAGCGTTGAATTGTTATCTACCACTGGGATGGCCAGTAGATTGTATTGTGAGACAAGCCGGGCCACTTCCTCTTGGTCTCTATCAGGAGTAACCGATACAACATTTCGCTCCATGATTCCTTTCAATTCAGCACCGGCGGGTGCCGTTACAAGATCACGCAACGATACAACACCCGTCAGGTGAAATTCTTTATCCGTGACATAAAGATAAAAGACCATCTCGGCCTCTTCCGAACTCTGAATGGCTGTGATAGCATCCATAGCCTTTGTCGATTCAGGGAGGGAGAAAACATCCAAGGACATAATTCCGCCGGCACTGTCCTCGGCGTAGGCCATGAGCTCTTCCAACTCCTCGGATTCCTTTTTCTGTAGTGTTTCAAGGATTGCTTGGGCTTTCTCATCCTCCAGAAGATTAAGTATATCAGCCACATCATCGGAACCTATGTCGCTCAGCATGGCTGCTACATCGGCTGGCTCTAGCGGAGACAACAATTCAGAGATGATGGACTCATCTAGTTCGCTGAGCAGTTCTCCCGTTACTTCCTCGCTCTCTCGGATGAGGGCGAAGACAAAACTTTTCTCTGGTTCATTGAAATAACGGAAAAGCAGTGCCAGGTCGGCCGCATGAATTTTTTCGATGAGCCGTCGCAGATTGGCATTTGCCTTCCGGCGTATAAATCGGCGGAAAGTGTCAAGGAGAACAGCCACTTCCGTGCCGAGCATGGATGATGACCCCATTGGATGTGTTGACATCATCTTAACTGTCCTCTACCGGTGTTAAATCCCTGTTAAGTTGCCTGAAACCAAAAATTGTCATGGTGGTGCCAATTGCAAGAAGTAGTGGAGAAACATGACCATTCCAGTCGTACCAACCCTCGAAAAAGTCCCCCCAGTTCGCAAAACTGAATGCGATACCGTTATTGATTCCATGAAGGACCATACTGGGAAAGATGGAGTTTGTAATCCATGCCAGGTAACCCATGACAAGGCCTAGGAGATAAATCTGAACAGCCCAGTAAGGAATGAGGTGGATAACAGCAAAAAATAGGCTTCCCACAAGAACTGCCCGTGTGACATCCTGCCATTGTTTTTCAAGGACCTGCTGGAGAAAACCGCGAAAAAGAACCTCCTCTGAGAAAGCAGCCAGGGGCACAGCACCAATAAAAATAAGTGTCAGTGATAGCGGGTTATCCACTGCCAGGAATTGTCCCAATTGGTCCAGCCACTGAGGTGGCGGGATAATTAGTGCAATAATCCGCTCCAGTTCATCGGCCCAGACCACAATCCCACAAGATATCAAGGCTGACAACAGTAATGTTCTCTTTGAGACGGGATTGATTCTTAATGTTTCCCCCAGATTTACCTTACTCCGGGTGAGGATTATGATGAGAGGGACAACGAGCAAAAGTTCGCCTACGATGAGTGTGGTTGGAAGAAATGTTTGACCGGCCGGATCAACCAGCAGAATGAGCGCAGAAGTGAGAAAGCCGGAAAAAAGCAAAGAAAGTGTGACGAGGATGAATGCTCCTCTTACTGTAAATATTACACTCATGGGGTTCAGGTTCCTTGCTCATCTCTGGAGATGCTTCCATCACGGTCAAGGTAACTTAAAGAATTGGTTAGGGAAAACCAAGGTGACGGTATAAACGCCTGAGTCACTTTAAGGGGAGGTGATTCTTTAATAAATTGACTGGCTTTATCAAGGGGGGGAGTAGAATCGAAAGTCGTCACCAAAGCGATGAAAGATTTGGACATGGGCCCTGCAAAACCGATCCGGTTTTAGCGTAATACCAGAACGTTACATCAGCTTGAATTAGTGAGTTGATATAACAGTATTCCTGCTGCCACCGCGACATTCAGTGAGTCGCCCTCTCCGGTTCCCGGTATAGAGACAAATTGATCTGCCAAGTTTCGATTCTCCTTTGAAATACCGTCTGCTTCACTTCCTATTACCAAACACCACTCCTCAGATTCTTTTACATTAAATTTCAAGATATGTCCACTGTCCTGATCAGCGGCAATGATTTTGCGGCCAGATTTCTTGAGATCACTTAGCGGCCAATCAGTGTGAATATTCAGATGAAAATGTGCTCCCATGCCTCCGCGGACCGCCTTCGGGTTGTAGGGATCGGCAGTGGCAGGTGAAAGAGCGATATTCTTGAGATGGAACCAGTCAGCCGTTCTCAGTATAGTACCGAGGTTGCCCGGATTTCTAATTTGGTCAAGATAGAGCCAATTGCCGTTGATTTGAGCAGGCTGTGAATCATTGTGTTCCGGGATGGTGGAAAGAGCCACCACACCTTGGTTCTGGACTGTGTCGGAGAGACTGTTCAAGTCTTTTTCCTCAATCTCCATAACTGGAATGTCCCTTTTTTTCAATTCAGTCATGAGGGTTGCTAATCGCTCGGATGAAACGGCATCAGGGAAGTGGAAAACAGATTCAACCCTTCCAGCTCTTGTCGCTTCCTCTACCAGCCTGACACCCTCGACGATAAAGTGATTCCGCTTGAGACGGTTTTTCTTTTGGCTGAGACTCCTCAGCTGCTTTAGTTTATTCTCGGAAACCACTGGCTGAATGTACAGTCAGGCACCAACAATTTCATTGAAAAGCCAGAGGGGCGACATCTAAATTCACGCCTTTCCAACTAAGGTGAAATATTGATGGAAATAGTTGATCTTCGCAGCGATACAGTAACACTCCCCACCGAATCCATGCGCCAAACTATCGCCGCGGCTGAGCTGGGCGATGATGTGTTTGAAGAGGATCCAACCATCAACGCTCTCGAAAATAAGGCGGCTGACATTTTCGGAAAGGAGAAAGCACTTCTTGTACCCAGTGGCACCATGGCAAATCTGGTGTCGGTACTCGCTCATTGTGAAAGGGGGACGGAGGTGATCCTCGGTGATAAGGCACACACCTACATGTATGAGGCTGGCGGTATCGCCGCTTTCGGTGGTGTCCACCCTCGGACCCTTAAGAATCACGATGATGGCACTATTGACCTGGACGAAATAAAAGGAGCCATCAGACCAGACAATGTGCATTTCCCGAAGACGAAACTCATTGGTCTTGAGAATAGCCACAATGTCTGTTATGGTGCTCCTCTCAGCAAGGAATACATAGATACCGTTTCTGGTGTTGCCAGAGAACACAAACTTCCCATCCACATAGATGGTGCCCGGATTTTTAATGCAGCTGTCGCTCTGGGGACCACCGTTAAATTACTGACAGAAAATGTCGATTCAGTTTCATTCTGCATGTCCAAGGGTCTTTCCTGTCCCGTCGGCTCGGTGATTTGTGGTCCTTCTGACTTTATCGTGAAGGCCAGGCGCCTCCGGAAAGGTCTTGGTGGCGGAATGCGGCAGGCGGGAATTATCGCCGCAGCGGGCATGGTGGCGCTTGATGAAATGGTGGAAAGGTTGAAGGATGATCACGCCAACGCCCGCCGCCTCGCTGAGGGAATTTCCGATATTGACGGACTATCCGTTGATCTTGACTATGTCAAAACCAATATTGTTTACGCTGTGCTCACGGATAACAGCAAGACCCTGGAAGAAGTGGTTTCTGCCATGGGTGACGTGGGTGTGAAATTTTTCGCTGTGGGGCCAGCTCGCTTTAGAATGGTGACAAACCGCAGCGTTGACTGTGACGGTATTGAAAAAGCTCTCAAGGAATTCTCTTCTTACTTCGGTTGCTCCTGACAGGCCTACGTTCAGATAATTCTCTCTGTCGAGGTATATTCTAATCGTTTTCTAACCCGAGATTCGAATGTCTAAAGGTGTAACAGCAAAGAGTGAAGATTATGCCCGGTGGTATACCGATGTGGTTACTAAGGCGCATCTGGCAGACTATGGCCCCGTTAAGGGGACCATGGTCATCCGGCCATATGGTTTCTCTATTTGGGAATTGGTGAAGAGTGCCTTTGACAATCGATTTAAGGCTACGGGTCATGTGAATGCTTACTTCCCATTATTCATACCTAAATCTTTTCTCAGTAAGGAAGCAGAACACGTGGCCGGTTTTGCAAAAGAATGTGCTGTGGTTACTCATCACCGCCTCATGGCTAATCCTGATGGGGACGGTCTTGTGGTGGATCCGGAGTCGGCTTTGGAGGAAGAAGTTGTCGTCCGGCCCACTTCCGAAACGGTCGTCTGGGCCATGTACAAGAAGTGGATTCAGTCTTACCGTGATCTCCCGATTCTGATTAACCAGTGGGTCAATGTGGTTCGTTGGGAGATGAGGACGCGGCTCTTTCTCCGCACCACTGAATTTCTCTGGCAGGAGGGACACACCGCTCATGCCACCGCTTCAGAAGCTGAAGAAGAAGCAAAGAAGATTCTAGAGATTTACCGTGAAGTGGCGGAAGATGTCATGGCTATTCCTGTCTTCACGGGGCTGAAAACTGATATGGAAAAATTTGCCGGTGCCGAGCATACCTATTGTATCGAGGCGATGATGGGTGATTGTCGGGCACTTCAAGCCGGGACTTCACACAACCTCGGGCAAAATTTTGCCAAAGCTTTCGATGTCACTTTTCAGACAGAAGACAATCGGGAGGAATATGTTTATGCCACCAGCTGGGGCGTTTCCACACGTCTCATTGGTGCCATTGTCATGGTTCATGGCGATGATAAGGGGTTACGCCTGCCGCCTCGCATTGCACCGCACCAGGTGGTGGTGGTCCCCATCGGCAAGAGTGAGGAAGATATGAACGCCGTCTTGGAATATCTCTCCGGGCCGCTTGAAGCAGTTCAGGCTGAAGGTGTCAGGTGTTACGTTGATGACCGCGATGGTGTCACACCCGGATTCAAGTTCAATGAGTGGGAGATGAAAGGGACGCCGGTACGGCTTGAAGTGGGCAGCCGCGACATGGAAAAAAATGTGGTGACACTGGTGAGACGTGACAGCGGGGAAAAAGTTGCAGTCCCTAAAGATAAATTGGGAGAAGAAATCCCACGATTGCTGGATGAAATTCAGAAATCGCTCTACAATCAGGCAAAAGCATTCCGTGATAAGCACACCTTTACAGTAGAATCATATGATGAATTCAAATCCATCATTGAAGAAATATCGGGATTTGTAAAGTGTGGCTGGGACGGAGATCCCAAAACAGAAGCGGCCATTCAGAAAGAGACCAAGGCTACCATCCGGTGCATTCCATTCGAGCAAAAAGTGGGTGGTCTCAACTGTGTTTATAGTGGCAAGCCTGCAAAATATCAGGTTCTGTTCGGTAAGGCATACTGATTCAAGGAGATGGCGCTTGAATCCACTCTCGCAATCGTCCTGAAGAGTTTTCCTTATGGAGATACCAGCAAAATCGCCCGGTGCTATACCCGCGATTTCGGGAAACTCTCTATCATTGCTAAGGGGATCAAGACTTCAAAGACTCTTCAGAGTGGTTACCTGGAGCCCATGAACTGTCTCTCTCTCAATTTTTACTACAATCCAAAACGGCAGCTTCAGATTTTCTCCAAAGCAGAGTTTAGCCACCCATTACTCTCTTTAAAGCATGATGTGAAAAAACTCAGTTACGGCTTTGCCGTTGTGGAGTTAGTGGACCGGACAGTTACCGGTGAAGAACCCCACGCTGAACTGTTCCATTTTACAGAAGATGTCCTTGATGCCATGGACAAAAGTGAAGGGCACCTCAACAGACTTTTCTGGTTTTTCGAAATGGAACTACTTTCATTGCTCGGTTTTCGACCGCACCTTTCTAAATGTCCCCATTGTCAGGGTGCAATTGAGAGCGCATTCTTTTCTTTGGGATACGGTGAACTGTTGTGTGGGAACTGCAGCTCCGGCACCGGAACGCAACTGTCTCAACAGTCAGTGATGATCCTGAAAGCGTTGAAAAGTGGGAGTCTTGATAATGTGGGTGATATTAGTTTTGGAGCATCAGAGAGACGGGAAGTGGGCGGCTTTTTGCAACAATATTTCAGTTTCCACATAGAAGGGCTAAGTGAGGTCCGCTCTCTACGGGTGATGGAGAGTATTCTGTCATGAACGATCTGTTGACATCAAGAATTTCATCTGAGCCTTTCAGGTATGATGGCGCCAGTAACTCGGCGTGTTATATCATCCACGGTTACACCGGCAGCACCTTCGAAATGCACGGCCTTGGCAAATTCCTGGCGTCCAACGGTTTCACAGCCGTGGGAGAACTGCTGCCGGGACATGGGACATCTGTGAAGGACTGTAATTCAAAATCTTATCGCGACTGGATAGATGCCGTTGAAAAAGGTTATGATCAACTTGCTCGCGAATTTCAAGAAGTATTCGTTATCGGCTTTAGTATGGGTTGCACACTGGCTTTTCATCTTGCCCTAACTAGGAATGTGCCCGGTTTGGTCATCATGGCACCCGCTATGTATAAATTCAAGAGCCGAAAAGTATATTTTTCACCTATTGTGTGTCATTTTAAAGAGTATGAAGTCAAACGTTTTAAAACAACTAGTGATGACCAGTTACCAAAATTTGGTTATTCTGTTTATCCTCTCAAAGCGGGACGAGAAGTTCTGAAATTGACCTTCAGAATACGCCGTCAACTCCATAAAGTGATGGCCCCGGCTATAATCATGCATTCTACTGAGGACATTTCCGCGCCCTATGAGAACGGCCCTCGGGTCTACGACGCTATCAGTTCTGAAGATAAACAGTTCATCACATTCAACCGTTCCACACACATGCTCATGTACGACCGTGACAAGGAGGCGGTGTGGGATGCCACTTTGCAATTTGTACAGGATCATTCAAAAGTTTTAACAGATGCGGTACCAGTACCAGAGTAGTTTTTCCCGGGGCAACTATTTCGGTCCGAGGCTCTTCACTGATGCCATCAAGTTGCTGGTATCCATCAATTTTGTCATTTTTGTGCTTCAGACCATCTCGGGTCAAGAGCGAATCCTTTTTCAACTTTTCGGCATAGTTCCCAGGAATACCTGGTCTCAGCTGATGATCTGGCAGCCGTTCACTTACCTTTTTTTTCACGGAGGAATCTGGCATGTTCTCATCAACATGTTTGTACTTTGGATGTTTGGTTCAGAACTGGAAACACTGTGGGGACGGAAAGAATTCCTAAAATACTACTTCATTACCGGTGTGGGTTCAGGGCTTGTGACAGTATTATTCAGTCTCAATTCTCCTGTTCCGGTGGTGGGTGCGAGCGGTGCTGTCTACGGGATATTGCTTGCTTACGGTCTTATCTTTCCCAATAGATATGTCTATCTCTACTTCTTTATTCCCGTAAGGGTAAAGTATTTTGTTATATTTATCGGCGGCCTCGCTTTCTTTTCATCACTGGGCACAAGTGCATCCAACGTAAGTCATTTAACGCACTTGTCCGGCATGATCATTGGTTTTGCCTACTTGAAGTCTAACGTGCAGCTGGATATGCTAAAGAATGTACTGGTGCAGCAAAAGAACAGCATCCGGAAGCGCTACATTAGGAAGAAGCGACAACAGGATGAAGATTTGCGTTTGGAAGTAGATAGACTACTGGACAAGATCAATGAAATCGGGTACGATGGTCTCTCAGAAAACGAGAAAAAGCTCCTCTACGAAGCGAGCCAGAAGCTTGCTAAGGGTGAAGATAGAAACTGATTGTCAGCCGTTTTTCTCAATCCAGTCGTAAAGTAATCCCCACCTTAACCCTCGATCACTAACGTAGACCGATTCCAGGTTTAATTCTTTCATGAGGGTCTCCAAAATGGTGGCGCCCATGGGGATAATATCAGCACGCATCGGTGGGAGCCCTTTTATTTTTACCCGTTGTTTTGTGGGCATGCTCCTAAAAAGCTTACCAAGACGCACAACGTCGTCTTTATTCAATTGACTCCGATGGACAGCACATGGGTCATATTCATCCATCTCCACGTCCACTGCCTTCAATGTTGTTACTGTTCCGGCCACTCCTACGGCCATGCTTGAGGTAGAACCGGCGGGAAACTGATGCATCAGTTCAGCAATGACTGATGAAGCTGCATTGAGCTCATCAATGGCGGGTGGATCATGCTGAACAAACCGTTCCGTGAAAGAAACTGTGCCTACTTCAAGGCTGGTTTTCGATAAAATTATGTCACCATCGCCAACCACCAGCTCACTGCTTCCGCCGCCAATATCAATCATAATGAATTGTTGGGCTAGGTCGGCAAACTCATGCTGAATTGCTTTGAAAGTGAGGCTCGCTTCTTCATCTCCTGAAATGATCCTGAAGCTAAACCCTAATTGATCTTCAATTTCTTGCACAAACTGAACGCCGTCGCCAGCGTTTCTGAGGGCGGCGGTACCCGCCGCCAAAACATTTTCTATCTCAAACTGGGCTATTTTTTCTGAGAAGTTTTGGAGCTCTTTCAAGCAACGCTTTTTGGCCTCAGGGTGGAGAGAACCCCGTTTTGCAAGATCCTGGCCCAGCCGGACCACTTGGACATTCTCAAAGAGCGGCGTAAATGCGGTACCGTTCCACTCTGCCACAGTCAATATGAGTGAATTGGTGCCGAGATCAAGAGAGGCGATTTTCATAAGAGGAGTGGCCCATTATGATTTCAAGGAAAGCCTGTATCCCGTCACAACAGCGTCAACCATGAAGTATCGGATGAAAGGATTGCAAAGGGGGGACGGAAAAAGGGACATTAAAAGCCGCCCCATTCTCCGAGTTAAGGGGTTAAATAGCAAGGCCCCGGCGCAACGCTTTAAACTATTTGAGCCGTTTACGAAATCGATGCCCATATTCTTCCCCAGTTCAGGAAATTCATCCAATATAATGGGGAGATTGGTTTTGCCGTAGTCCCCAAAGTCAGATAAGGCTAGAGGAAAAGTTTTAAGTTTGTGCTGTTTCACAACAATATTGGGCTCATAGAAAAGATTTTCGGGAAAGTTCTTCCAAAGGCGGTAAGCGTAGTGAAGATCGATGCCGTAGCCCGTTAGTTCTTGCTTGAACTCTCCTGTTTCCTCCAGTGCTGATAGCTGTACAGATGTTGCGGTGAGGATGAAATAGCGGTAGGGGAGAGGCTGGTCTCTGCCCACCGTTTTCGCGCCGCGCCGGCCGTGAAAGAGATAGCGGTGATACTTTTGCCGCAAGGGGGACATAGCAGGCTGAAGATTAGATACCAGACCTGTCACCTGCGGGTCGGCGTGCCGCTCAACATGGCGTGACACAAAATCATCCGCCACTTCAATGTCGCAATCGATAAATATGACCAGGTCACCGGTGGCGGCGTGAAGGCCTGAATTCCGTGTGGCGCAGCGGCCCCGGTTTGTTTCATGGTGAATGATCTCGCATCTGTCCGTCCATTCGGGAGAAGCTAGTAAAGCGGCTGTCTCATCTGTTGATGCATCGTTCACAACAATGATCTGAAGTTTCTCTGAACTGTAGTCCTGACTGAGGAGGGGAGGGAGGGTTGTGCCCAGGACATCGGCAACGTTGTAGGCGGAGACAATGATGGAGACGTTCATTAACTGATGAGGTGATGCATTACTGATTTAGAACGGATTGGTATACATTAGCTGTCATTTCAGTCACACGCTGCCAGAGAAAGTTACTTTGGACATGTTTTTTCAGTTTGTCATCTGGGGGAGCATTGAGGGCCCGTTCAAGTCCCGCTCTGATATCATTGACAGAGTAAGGATCCACATAGATAGCCATCTCCCGGAAGTAATCTTGGGTGCCGCCGTGAGGAGTGATCACAATGTTTGCTCCTGCCAGTGCCGCCTCCAAAGCGGCGATGCCCGGCGTTTCGTACCTGGCAGGGAGAGCGAACACCTTTGCCGCAGCATAGGCAGATGCCAAAAGGTCTGAATCGTGATCGAGCCCCTTGATGATGGTCAAATTCCTATTTTTTTTCGTTTCCGCCAGGCAAGCTTGCCCTTCTTCAGTGTCAGTCACTTTTCCGATGATGACTGCGGGATGATCAATTGTCTCAAGAGCGCGAATGAGGGAAAGAGTATTCTTTCGCTCCACACCGATATGACCCACATTCAGAATGAAATCTTGGACTTCGTACTTCTCCAAAAACGGTTCAGGATCACCGTGAAGAAACCGCTCTTCCACTCCGTTGGGGATCACTTCTGTTTTCTCGGCAGGGATACCCAATCCATCAATTATCAGAGATTGCTCTGATTCGGTGTTGGGAAGGACTGCAGACGACCAATGGCAGATGTCCCGTGTGAACCCGTAGTCGGACCAGATCCCAGGTGCCAGTTTTCTCACAAGGGTGTCTACCCTAAGGACCCACCTGATCACTCGGGGGGAGCGCCGTGTAAAGAAAATAGGACTGGTAACAAAGGGCATTCCTTCAATATGGAGAAACCGGGCTAGATCGTAGACAGCGAAGTTGGAGGCGAAAAGATGGAAAAGATCGGATGATTTCAGATCAGGTTTCCCGTTCCACGTTTCATGCAGCTTTACATGGTGGCCCAAATCTTCAAGATGTTGTTTGGTCTGAAGGATTTGAGTGCGGGGGCCACCGTGTTTAACGTTGACGGTGTGGTAACTAGCAAGGGTGATCTTCACAATTTGTACTTCCAGTAAGTATGGAGAATATCGTTGAAAATCATCTTACGGTTCAATCGATGTAGGACAGATATATGCGGCTGTCTGTTTGTCTTTGGTTGTGTCGTGAGCCAGGCTGTTTCAGTCAACTTGAGATCAGTGTTTTTCCCAACCATCATGTTTCGGTTGCTTGACTGAGACACCTCAACCTTCACAGAGTCGTCCCAATCACTGCTGGAGAGTTGGAGAAGCCCGCCTTTCAGTTGGGCTGACCAATGGGTCCCTGCGCGGACTTTCCACCAATCTGCATATTGGCCCATGGTCAGGGCGGATATCTTTCTCTCCTTAACTGTCTGGAAAAGCCAATCCAGAGCTTCGTGATCAGGGTTAGCGGGGTGATCATAAATGAATAGCGGCAACCGGTTTGCGAGGTGATCTTCCATATTTGTCTCAAAGTAATCTTTCATCTCTTCAGTTGAGTGGCGGGCATTACGCAATGTGCTGGTGGAGATGGGATGGACGGGAACCTGTAAAACAAATGATGACCGTTCACCTAGGAACGGATAGAAAGGAAGGTCATCATAGTTTAAGGCAAATTCTGAGGAATATTCGAAACCGCGGTGTTCCAGGGCCTTTGCCAATGCTCTGTTCCATTCGCCGAATGGTGCGGCGTAGCCCCGGGGGGTGATGCCATTTTTTCGAAGAATGGATGTCCCTTTTCGCATGTCCAGCTCGTTTTTTGTATAGTCATTGGAAATCCTGTGTTTGAAGCAATGTAGGCCAATTTCGTGACCTTCCATCTTGCCGTATCGGTCAACCCACTCTTGGCAACTACCTGTCTCAACGAACCAAGTGGCGGGAACGTCATGTTTGTTGCAGAGCTTATAAAGTGTTTCAACTGCTTCCTGTGAGGCAAAATCGGTATCGACGCGAAAATTGAAGACCGAGTTTTCACCATTTGGGAAAGGCGAGAGGGATACGAAGGGGAGATCTCGTCGCCAAAACAGTTCTTGCAGTGATCGGTGAACTATATCACGAACGGTCCGCTTGGAAACTTTTGCCACCCGTTCTGAGGGCATCCACGGCCCGTGGGAAGGAAAGTTTCTACGGACGCGCCCCCATGACAATACGGAATTTATCAGTCCGCCTGGGAGTATGATGACTTTTCCTTTTCCCACAGCGGTTTCCTCAATCAAATGTCTGCCGTGCCTCTCTTTGAGCTGTGTAGCTTTGGAAGGGAGGTTCATTTTTTGCCCAATAAATCCAGATGCCAGAGAGCTGAAAAGCGGGTCATCAGTGGTATCTATGTAATCCACAAATGCGGGTTTGCTTTTAGTCCCAAGCATCTGCTCAGCACCTTCAGTTTCCAACAAAAGAGAACCGCCATCAATCAGAAAATGCATGAGCTTTTCTTTTGCCGCACCGCTGATGGTGGAGGAGACAATGATACATCCATAGTTTTCAGTGGACCAGTCAGTTGCACTAGTGAGTTCTTCACAAAGGGGTGCGATCTGCTCCAGTAAAATTTTCCAGGCAGGCGAAAGGTGTGTAATACCGACAGAGAGTCTCATAAGATTGATTTAATGTAGTACGATTTTTCTTCTGATGTAATTCCGACTGATTTATAAAGAACGACTGGTGTTATTACCAAACAGGCTAGAAATGTAAGCACAGGTGATGAGGGGTAAGTGAGCGAAAAAATCCCCATGAGAACACCACTGACAATAATAGGCAGAAGAAGAGACCTGATCATTGGGAAAGAAATGAAGCTCTGTACTTCCCGCATCATCACAAGGAGAGAGATGACTTGAAAGAGAACTAGGCCCATGGCAGCAAAATGTGATGATGGCAAAGGGCCCGGAAGTAGCATGATACCAAAGAAACCAGCCCCACCCAGAAGAAGAGAGTTTAGATAGACCTTCTCTTTTTCGGCACCGATAAGCGTAAACGTAAATACACTGTTGATAGCGGTGCAGACAAAATAGAGAGTCAATATCTGGAAAATAAGGGCTGACTGATTAAACTCACTGCCGAAAATGGCGGGTAATATTTGTCTACTTCCCATGACTGCTACAATGGCTATGTATAAAGTAACTGGAGTCACCAATTTCAGAGTTCGATTGAAACGTGTGAAGAGATCTTCTCCACCGATCTTCAGATATTTTGTAATTGATGGAAAAAAGATTGTGTAGAATACTCGGTCCACCACTAGAAGCAGTACAATGACCCGGAAAGCGACACTGAAAAGCCCACCCTCACGGGGATCGGTTATGCCCAGATAGATGACCGGGAAATAAGTGATCACCTGTGCCACCAGTCCGGCCACAGCCAGAGGGAGGGCGGTCTTGATGAGGTTCAATGCCGGAGAGACATCTGTTGATTCAGTTTCATTTACGCCGCCGTACTGTTTCCAAAGGTAGATGCTTTGAGCCACCACACCGGCTACCCATCCCACCGGAATCCAAATAATGGATGACTCACTCCTCACAAAAAGAAGCAACCAAATAAGATAACACACCGCCGCCAAGATCCTACCTGTAGCGAGGACGGTCATTTTTCTCAATCCCTGAAAGACCCATTCTAGGACAAGGGCTGACGGCAAAAGTGCGAAAAGATAGATAAGAGTAATGTTGCGCAGTCGTGGTGTGTCCAGCGTTAGGAAAAGAACTGTAGAAAATAAAATGAGTATCCCCAGTGATAGAGCCAGACGTATAGTGATAAACCTGCGTACAAGATTCGTGGGTGCCACGTTTGAAGTTGCCACAGTTCTTGTGCCCAGCATGGGCAAACCTGCCTCGGCTAGGATGGTTCCCCAGGTCAATATTCCCATGCCGGCTGCTAGGAGTCCCATTCCCTCTGGACCCACGGTTCTTGCCAGATAGGCCACGGCGAGAAAACCGAGGAGCCGGCTAGCGGTGTCGGCGCTTGTGAGAGAAAGAATATTTGACCCCATTCGGTTCAAGAAAGCACCATTGCTTTGAGAGATTCCTTTCTCTGTTCCACAGTGAATTTTTTGGTGGCACGATTTCGACATTTTTCACCATTAGAACTGTCTGCCTCCTTCAAAGCTTTTTGAATAGCCTCTGAGGCGGCATTTACATTTTCCGGTGGGACAGTGTGGCCGGCGTCGCCTATAGTTTCCGGCAAACCTCCCACATCGGTGACTACTGGGATGCACCCGCACAGCATGGCCTCAGCTGTAGCAATTCCAAAGGATTCTACCCTGCTCAACTGGCAGTATACAGCACTCCGCTGGTAGTAACTGAGTAACTGCTCTTGAGTCATGGGGGGAGAAACAATAACATTCTCCGGCACGACAAAGCTGTTTCTGGAGAGCAAAGTCTCCTCAACACCGATGATCTGAAAGGAGATGTTGCTCATCTTTTCCGCCACCTGAAGCAGCAGATCGACCCCCTTGATTTGGATGCGGTCCGCTGTGGTGCATTGGGCCACTGTTAAGACCATATTCTCTTTTTGGTTGCCGGGTTGCCAAAAGTTGCTATCGAGACCGGGAGGTACTTTCGATAGATTATGACCTTTATACTCTCCCACTTTTAAGGCCGTTTGTCTCAAATATTCCGAAGTGGGTAGAACATGTGTCGCCTTTCTCAAAGCATACCGGATGAAAGGCCGCTTCCAGGGTGAAAGAAGAAGACCATAGCCGAGATGTAAATCTGTAATTAGGTCCGCACCCCCCACAATAATGATGGATGTTTTCCGCAAGAAATGTGCCGTGAAAACCAGGAAGGCGCTGTAAACAGAGGCAAACCACGCAATCCCCACGTTGCTAAACAGCATGGACCACATAATCCGTGCTGCAGTGAAAAGGCCGTGTGCACAGATCCATTTCACATCACTGAATTCCTCCAGCAACCTGACATCATCTTCTATAAACGACTTTTTCAGTGTGGAAAAGAGGAGAACCTTGGGTCTGTAACCGGTCATTTAGTTTCCTTGGCGAATGGCATAAAAATGGATACGATGTTCTTTAGCTGTCCGAGAGTGATCACCTTTAGCAGAAAGAGAGCACCTATGAAAGCTGCGGCTCCCGCAATCCGACCGGGGAGCGTGTAATCGAGAAGGTGAGCTGTGCCCAGGGCTATGACTACAGCGATGACTGCTCTGAAAAGCCTGAACCAGTCGTAAGGGATAGGGAATAGTTTTTTCGAGGTGAAATAGGTTGTGATGGCCATGGTACCGTGACCCGCCAGTGTGGCGTAGGCGGCGCCTGTCATGCCGAAGCTTGGAATTAGAGTAAAGTTGACCACAATATTTACAGCAGCACTAAGGCCTGTAATGGCAGCAATATATTTCGTTTTTTCCTCAAAGTAGATGCCGGGGAGAAAGTTCAGATAAGCCCCTTGAAAAACATAGGCTAAAAGAATAATGGGAACAATGGACTGGGCCTCAACAAAGGCAGGTCCGATGAGTGATACTCCAGCCACATTCAGCTGGAAAATCTCAGAAATAAACAGAGTGAGCAGTGTCCAGACAAAAAATGTAATCACCATAAAGTAGTTGAAGACACGGGCGAAAAGTGCTTTTGATTCGGAATTATTACCGGCCTTTAGAAAAAATGGCTGCCAGGCATACTGAAATGCAGTGGTGATGAGAAGCATGAAAATTCCCAGCTTGTAGCCAGCAGTGTAAATGCCCACCGTGGCTGTATCGGTTAGTCCGGAAAGAATGTATCGGTCTATTGATTCCATAGTGATGGAAGCGAGGCCTGCCGGCAGAAAAGGAAAACCAAACCTTAAAAGAGAGTTGACACTCGTGCGATTGAAAGTCAGCTGGAGTGACTCGCCACTTGCCGCCAGGACGGAAAGGGTGGTCACTGCCGAAGCTGCGGCAACACTCAGGAAAATTCCATCAAGTCCCATTCCTTTTATGACCACAAGATAAATGTTCATCCCGAGAGTGGTAACCACATTCAAAAGCTTGATTGAGACGAAAAAAGTTGCCCGCCCTTTCAATCTCAATAGAGAAAAAGGGACATGACTGACAGCATCAAAAAGAAGAATCCCCGCAGCTAACTGTAATAGATGTCCATATTGCCCGTTTCCCAAAAGAAGGGATGCTAGGCCGGATGAACCTGATAAAATCAGAAAGGATAGAACACAACTCGTCCCCAAACTGAGCCAAAGCGCTGTTGAAAAAAGTGATTGCCGGGCGTCTGAATCATCGGCCTCGTTATAGTAACGCATAAACGCAGCATCCAGCCCGTAGTGATAGATAATATTCATGAAGCCGAGGAATACATAAAGTAGTGTGGTGAGACCGTACTCCCTCGGGGTGAGCACATTAGTAAAGATAGGCAGTAGGAGAAAGGTAACCAGCCGGGTTAGCACATTGCCGGCGCCGTAGACCAAAGTTTGTCGAGTGAGTTGTCTGAGAGGCGGTGTCACGTGAGAATTAAGAAACGAGATCCTCTATTTTCAGTAGAGTTGGTCTGATACGTTTTCTCTTTGCAGGTAGTTCCAGATGGCGAATATACAGGGGGATCGCTATTCGCACAACCTACTCCCTTCCTCTGAACCATCTATTTTTCCGGATGTCTGTGGGGCAGGAAAGTGCTATTTTTGGACAGGTTTCTGTAAACTGGAAGGTCGAAAAAAAGAAATGAGTAACATTTCGCAAGTCAAAGCGAGACAAATTCTCGATTCCCGTGGTAATCCCACTGTGGAAGTTGACGTTTTGCTTTCAGACGGAAGTTTCGGTCGTGCGGCTGTACCATCAGGTGCCTCCACCGGAACTCATGAAGCGGTAGAACTCCGGGACGGCGATAAAAACTTTTATCTTGGGAAGGGTGTAATGAAGGCTGTTCACAAGGTTACAGGTGTGTTAGGCCAAGCAGTTGCAGGCCACAATGCCCTAGATCAGCAGGGCGTAGATGAACTTCTCATCTCATGTGACGGGACAGAAAACAAAAGTGAAGTAGGTGCCAACGCTATTCTGGGTGTCTCCATGGCGGTGGCCCACGCAGCGGCTGCTTACAAGGGGTTGCCACTCTTTAGTTATCTCTCAAATGGAGAAGCAACCCTTCTTCCTATCCCTATGATGAATATTCTGAACGGCGGCTGCCATGCCGATAACAAGGTAGACATTCAAGAATTCATGGTTTTTCCAATCGGTGCTTCCTGCATTTCAGAGGCGCTCCAGATGGGGACGGAGACTTTCCACCATCTCAAGTCAGTTCTTGGTGAAAAGGGTCTCAATACAGCTGTGGGGGACGAAGGCGGTTTCGCCCCTGATCTCCGTTCAAATGAAGAGGCTATCGAAGTTATTTTGGAGGCTGTATCCCGTACGGGCTACGAAACAGGGAGCCAAATCTATCTCGCCCTGGATGTGGCCGCTTCAGAGCTCTATGATGCCGGTCGCAATATTTACCGCCTTGCTTCAGAAGATAGAGAGCTGACAAGTAGTGAAATGATAGAGTTCTACTGCGAACTGACGCAGAAGTATCCTATTGTTTCCATCGAGGACGGGCTGTCAGAAGATGACTGGGAAGGGTGGACGGAGCTCCACAAAACGCTGGGAAAAAAAATCCAGATCGTTGGAGATGACCTTACTGTCACAAATATGACTCGCCTGAAAAAAGCTATCGATATGTCCGCCATGAATGCCATTCTTATTAAGCTGAGTCAGGTGGGCAGTGTAACGGAAACTGTGGAGACCATGACGCTGGCAAGAGAGAGCGGCATGGCGGCTGTGGTGTCTCACCGCTCTGGTGAGACTGAAGACACCACTATCGCTGATTTTTCGGTAGCCATGGGGATGGGCCAGATAAAGACGGGCTCAGCTTCCCGGACTGACCGTATCTGTAAGTATAATCAGTTGCTAAGGATAGAGGAGACACTCGGCAGTTCAGCCACCTTTCCCGGAATGGAAGTGTTGGGGCATCTTTCCGAAGAAGGGTAGAACAGATGGCACGAAAAAGACTAGCTCTCTTTTCTAAGCGCCGGTATCACCCCGTCCGGCGAATCGGCGCCCCGTCAAAGAGCAAGAATCTTCTCCCTAAAATTCTTATTCTGGGAGCTCTCATTTTGGTGGTCATATTTTTCTTCGGAGATCACGGTGTGTACCGACTCTATTCAATCAAGAGAGAGAAGGCTTACCTGATGGAGAGTATTGATAGTTTGCGCGCTGAGCAGGAGGAATTAATTAGTGAGAAGAGCAAGCTTGAAAATGATCTGGAGTATATTGAGCGACTTGCCCGGGAACGTCACAGGATGGCAAAACCGGGAGAAAAAGTCTTTAAGGTGCTGGAAAAGGAGAAACGGTAATAACTTCTTCCATCGTCACAAAGGCGTCCAGATAGATTTCCACTCGACGGTTCCTGGCACGTCCTTCCGGAGTGTCGTTTTTGCCAACGGGCCTGAATTCACCGTAGCCCATGGCCGAAAACTTATCTTCAGATAGTTCAGAGAATTCAGACAAAAGCTCCACAACATTCAATGCCCGAGCGGTTGACAATTCCCAGTTGGATTTCCATTTTGATGTAAGCTCTTTTGGCAAGGGTAGATTATCTGTATGTCCCTCTGTCCTGATTTCAATATTAAGTTTTTGTTTGCTCCTTTCGATGGCATCCAGGAATTGTTTAAACTCAGGATCCTCTCGAATGCTGACGATCCTCGAATTCTTGATGAATGTGGTGATCTGATTAAGGACAGGTAACACCTCACGGCGGAGTTCAGCGTCACCAGACGAAAACAGCTGACCGCTTGCCATGGTAATTTTTACACCCTTTGTAACGCGATCTACCTGGACATTGTCTGATTCAAGTTCGGTGCTTAGTTCTTTGTAGGTCTCGTTTAGTAACATATTAACGATTTGATCCAAATGTTTTTCTGCTTCATTCATGATGACAATAACGAGTATAAAAAATGTCAGCAGCAGAGTTACCATATCCCCAAAGGTAACTGCCCAGGCTGTACTTCTGGCCTTTGCTTCGCTGAACGATACACCTGAAACTTTACGGGCCAAACCCTATTCCTTTCTTGGTCGCTTACTCTGAGGAACGAAGGTCATAAGTTTTTCACGAAGAATGATGGGGTGATCCTTGGCATGAATTCCAATGACGCCTTCAACCATGATGTCCATTACCATCAATTCTTCTTCAGATTTGCGCTTTAGTTTTCCGGCCAGTGGAAGGAAGACTAGATTGGACAGCTATACCCCGTAAAATGTTGTAATAAGAGCAAGTCCCATGCCACCAAGCAGATCTGCGAATCTTTCCGCTATGTTGAATTCAATACCTCTCATTTCACTGCTCTGAGTTACAGCGAAATTCTTCATCATGATGATAAGTCCCAAAACTGTTCCCAGCATACCGAACGCAGGTGCATAGGCTCCCATGTAGAGAAAAATTTCCTGTCCAAGGCTGTTGCGCCGTCCTGTGTTTTACAGGTCCAGTTCAAGGTAATTTCTCAGCCTTGCGGATCCCGCTCGTTGATGGCCAGATTGAGCCCGTCTCGTAAAAACTTGTCCTTCACTTTCGGGAGCTCCTGTTCCAGGGAAAGAACACCTTTTTTCAGTGATATTTCTGCTTTTTCCACCAACTCATCGATGACACCATCGTGATCGATGTCTTGTCGGGTAAATGCTGCCGAGGCAATGTTCAGAAGACCTTGAATATTTCTTAAAGGATAGTTGACCAGTGTTGCTGCGAAAGTGCCGCCAATTACGATCAAGAGTGAATCCCAGTCCAAAAACCACATCAGATTACCGTTGTTAGAAACAATCCCGATGGAAATGAGCCCCATACCTAATAATAGACTAATGCTGTGCCAAGATCCATGTAACCCTTACCTCCTCTAAATAGGCGAGTATCTAACTGATTTTACTATCCAACACAAAAGTAGCGGGGCCATCGTTGACAAGGTGCACTTCCATCATGGCACCGAAAATCCCCGTGGCAACAGAAAGACCTCTTTCTTTGAGAGCTTGGATAAAATTTTTGTAGAGTTCTTCACCCAGCCCAGGTCGAGCTGCTTTGATGAAGCTTGGCCTCCGTCCTTTTTTGGTGTCTGCACACAGTGTGAATTGGCTTACCACCAAAACGGCACCTGTAATATCCAAAATCGACTTGTTCATTTTCCCGTTCCCATCGTTGAAAATGCGGAGGTTAACAATTTTATTCGTCAGAAATTCTATATCTTCCCGGGAATCTTTCTGGAAAACACCTAGAAAAATGAGGAGACCCGGGCCGATGTCTCCGGTGGTTTTATCGTTGATGGTGACTTCTGCTTTCGATACACGCTGGAGCAGAGCAATCATCACTCCACCCAGACATTTTGATCACCATAAAGCCCCTTGAGCTTTAAGATAAATGTTTCGTCTGGAGTGACCTTTACAGTTTTGGCGTAAAACTTTTTGCCGTTGCCCTCATCATTGTAAAGATGAAAAAAGACAGGTGAATTTCCGGCGTGACTTTTGGTTAACTGATAGAGTGCGTCTACATCTGTCTCTTTCATTTTGTCGACCTCTACCACAATATTTACCGTGGACTGATTTCTTCCCTGGACTTCATCAAGTGACTCAATGGATTCAGCAATCATTTTTGGTGTATCATCCGACAGGCGTGAAGTAGAGCGACCTTTGACAAAGATGAGACCACCGTCACTTATGAGCTGTTTGAAATTATTGAATGCCTTGTGAAAAACAAGTACATCAACAGAACCGCCTAGGCATTCCAGATTAAAGAAAGCCATCTGCTGATTCTTTTTGTCGAAGTGATGGCGAATGTCCCGTATAATTCCCCCAACCCGGATCTGTTCAATTTCGATATCGTCAGGAGCATCTGAAAAATCGAAATTAGAATATTTCTCCAGTGTATCAGCATATTCGAGCAGTGGATGGCCTGTTAGATAAAAGCCCATCAACTCTTTCTCACGATTTAGCTTTTCAGTCTCACTCCAGTCGGATACCTCTGGGAGAGTAGGTTTTACAATTATCTGAGATTCTGAGGTCTCACTCCCAAACATTGAAAATTGATTATCATTGGCGTTAGCCTGCATCTGTTGGGTGAACTTAAGCGCTGATTCAACGGCAGCGTATTGTTGTGCTCGATTCCCCTCTAGTGAGTCCATGGCGCCGGCGGCCACTAGACTTTCCAGTACTTTCTTGTTTACAATCCGTAAGTCGAGATGCTCGCAAAAGTCGAAGAGTGTGTTAAAGTGGTCTTGCTCATCTCTCACAGACAGGATGTTCTTAAGAGCTTTTGAACCGACATTCTTGATCGCATTCAGTCCGAAAGAGATAGTTTTTTCATCCACAGCTTTAAAGTTGATGTCTGATTCATTTACATCGGACGGGTGAATTGTGATTTTCAGTTTCTGGCATTCATTTAGAAGAGTCACCACACGAGTTGTGTTGGTCATTTCACTAGTTAGGTTTGCCGCCATGAATTCGGCAGGGTGATGCGTTTTCAGATAGGCTGTCCGGTAGGAGATACAGGCGTAAGCGGTAGAGTGACTTTTATTGAAACCGTATTGAGCAAACTTCTCAATTAGATCATAGATCTCCTTCGCCTTCTTCTTGTCCGTTCCTTGGCCAATCGCACCTTCGATGAAAGCCTCTCTTTGGTCTGTCATGAGCTTTTTTTGTTTTTTCCCCATGGCCCGGCGCATCATATCCGCCTGTGCCAATGAAAAACCTGCGATGCTGTTGGCGATCTGCATCACTTGTTCCTGGTAGACGATAATCCCGTAAGTCTCTTCAAGAATCGGTTTCAGATCGGGATGAATGTGTTTAATCTTCTTTTTACCATGTTTTCTTTTGATGAATTCATCAATGTTCTCCATGGGGCCAGGGCGGTATAGAGCGTTCATGGCAATAAGATCCTGCAGTGAGGTCGGCTTTAGCTTTTTCAGATATTCCCTCATACCGGCAGACTCAAACTGAAATACACCAACGGTCTTGCCCTGGGAAAACAGTTTAAACACAGCCTCATCGTCCAACGGCAGTTTTTCAATATCAAGTTTGATTCCTTTTGTCTTGAGAAGAGAAATTGTTTGATCGATGACTGTCAAATTCCTCAGGCCAAGGAAGTCCATTTTCAGAAGACCCAGATCTTCCAGATCCTTCATGTCGTACTGGGAGGTAATATCGCCTTGGGACGATTTATAGAGGGGGATATAGTCGGTGAGATCGCCTGGTGCAATTACCACACCAGCCGCGTGGGTTGACACGTGTCGATTCATCCCTTCCAGTGTCCTTGAATAATTGATCAGATCTTTGTGTTGATCATCTTTTTCAGTGTATTCCTGAAGTTCGTTACTAATCTCCAGGGCTGAGTCCAGAGAAACACCGGGACCGGCAGGGATGGATTTGGCTATTTTGTCAACTTCACCGAAGTTCATTCCCAGCACACGTCCTACATCACGAACAACCTGGCGGGCTTTCAATTTGCCGAACGTTATAATTTGAGTCACCGAATCTTCACCATATCGCTCCTTGATATAATCGATGACCTGGGGCCGCTGTTCGTAACAAAAATCGATGTCAATGTCTGGCATGGAAATCCGTTCGGGATTGAGGAATCGCTCAAAAATCAGATTGTATTTAATGGGGTCAATGGTAGTAATACCGAGACAAAAGGCCACCAGACTCCCCGCCACTGAACCCCGGCCGGGCCCCACAGGAATTTTGTTATCTTTGGCATATTTGACAAAATCCATGACGATAAGGAAATAACCGGCAAAACCCATTTTTTGGATAACGTCTAGTTCATAGTCAAGGCGAGATTTGAGTTCAGGGGTGACTGACGGATAGAGATTTTCCAGTCCTTTTTGGCAGGAAAGTAAGAGGAAATCGTCGGGTGTGGTTGCTCCAGCGTCCTCAGGTATGGGAAATGTGGGCAAGAGATATTCCCCCATCGGTATCTCCAGATCACATGAATCGGCAATCAATCGAGTGTTTTCCATTGCGCCAGGATAATTTTTGAAAAGTTTCCACATCTCATCTTGAGATTTACAATAGAATTCTGAAGTGGCGTATCGCTGGCGCTTAGGGTCATTCCTATCCTTGCCTGTTCCAAGGCAGAACATGATGTCGTGTGCTTCCCAGTGCTCCTGGAGAGCGTAGTGGCAGTCGTTGGTGGCAACCAGAGGGATGTCCAGTTCTTTTGCCAGTTTACTGATGGCGGTGCGGGAGATATCTTCTTCCGGGATGTTGTGATTCTGAAGTTCCAGATAAAACCGCCCGGGAAAGATTTCCGCATATTCTATAGCAGTCCGCTTGGCACCATTCAGATCGTCCTTAACAGCGCATTCCTGTATCTCTCCTTTCAAACATGCCGATAGACAAATGATCCCTTCGCTGTATTCTTTCAGGAGATGTTTGTCAACCCTGGGCCTGTAATAAAATCCTTCAAGATATCCGGCGGTGGTGAGTTTCATGAGGTTCTTGTAGCCAGTGTAGTTCTGTGCCAGCAGTACAAGATGGTTATTACCCCATCCGCCGTCTCGTTTGGGTGTTTTGTCGAACCGATCACCCTGTGCCACGTACGCTTCACAGCCGATAATAGGTTTGACGCCTGCTTTTCTTGCCGCTTTGTAAAAAGCGATGGCGGAAAACATATTACCGTGTTCTGTGACACCTACGGTATCCATGTTCAGATCAGTAACTGTATCTAAAAGTGTGGGTACTTTCTGAGCACCATCAAGAAGGCTATAGTCTGTATGGTTGTGGAGGTGTACGAATTCTGAAGCCATAGCCTCAGCCGAGATAAATAGCCAGCAGACCAAGAAAAACGGAAAGTTTCAGTATCTGCGAAGCGGTATGACAGTTGTTTGAGGAGGGAGATTTCACAAGCAAACTTATGATATATGCGAGTGGAATGCCAATTCCCAGGATTGCCGCCACAAGATATTTTTCACTGTAGATGTTCATTAAATACGGAACGGCTAAGAGGGCCATGAAAAGAGTAGTTATCACGATAGCAACCCTTGCCGATGTTTCTAAACCAAATTTCACGGGGAAGGTAGTTAGCCCAGCGGCGCGGTCCCCTTCTGCGTCAGCCATATCTTTGATGAATTCTCTTACCACTGTAAACCCAAATGCCAGCAGTGACGGCGTTATCATCCGGTTCAATTCACTGAACAGTGCTCCCACAAATAGAAATGCCAGTCCGATGATTGCTGCCACAATAATGTTACCGATTAAAACTGACCCTTTCAGCCATAAACTGTAGACCACCATGAGTGGAAGAGCAACAACTGCGGCAATGATGAAAGATTCGGTGTTCATGGTAAATGAGATTCCCGCGCCCATCAGGAAAAGTAGGATGGAGAGTATCAATGCAGTTTTTGGAGAAAGGTCACCCTTTGGCAATGGTCTGTTCGTTTGGTTTATCCTGTCAGCCTCCAGATCGTGATAATCGTTAAATGCGTTGGCTGCGGCTATGAGAGACACCACCACAAGGATCCCTTTTATGAGGAGAACGACCTGGTCCAGGGCGTCAACTAGCGCCGCAGAAACGGCGACCGCCAGCGCACCCAGTAGAAGGTTCACGGGTCTAAAGAGCCTGATTGCAGCCAGGACGCTATTCATGGCCGTTTCGCTTTCAGCACTCTCGGATCTCCGTTGTAGTCTTTTAGCAGTTCAACCTTAGCCCACCCCGCTGACTCAAACAGTTCCTTAGTGCGAAATGGGTGTTCACCACGGCCCACCTCTAAAATCATCGTGCCACCTTCCCGGAGCCAGTTTTTCCCTTCGCTGGCGAATTTTCTGTAAAAAGTTAGACCGTCAGCGTCATCCGTCAATGCCTCTCTCGGTTCAAAACACCGGACATTATCCTGAAGTGTTTTATACTCTTTCAGCGGCACGTAAGGCGGATTGCTGAGGATGATATCAAAACAAATTTCTATATGATCGTTCAGAATGTCATGATCAAAGAACTCAATCCTTAAAGCGACGCCGTTTTTTTCAGCATTCAGATGCGCCACCTTCAGAGCACTTCGATTATTGTCAGTTGCCGCAACAGAAATCTCTTTAAGTGAGCGGGCGAGACTGATGGCAACAGCGCCGGAACCCGTACCGATATCCAATATGGAAGATGCCTTACTTGTATTTGCTTCATCAATTGCAATTTCAACCAGCCGCTCTGTTTCAGGCCGCGGTATGAGGACATTTTCAGTGAGAGTGAACGGCAGGCCAAAAAATTCCGTTTCACCTGTTATGTACTGAACCGGTTCGCCGGCAGCAGAGCGCCTCAGCCAGGCTCTAAAGGTGTTTTTTTGTTGGTGGGTGAGGCGGTGGCGGTCCGCTTCCATGTGGAGTTGAGATCTGGAAAGTTTGAGGAGGGAGGAGAGGAGCCATTCTGCCCGAGCCTTCGGTGCATCAGTTCTTGTATCAGTCAGCAATTTTACACCTGCATCCAAAACCCGTCGAACCGTGACGTTTTCCTGAACTGTGGCAAGTGGAGCCAGGTATGTCAACTGAGATTTTCCGCTTTTAACTGTTCCAGCTGATCAGCAATCTTTAGTTGTTCGATGAGCTCGGTGAGATCACCGTTCATAATTTCCTCAAGCCTGTAAAGGGTCAATTCTATGCGGTGGTCTGTCACCCGTCCTTGAGGAAAATTGTAAGTACGGATCTTTGCACTCCGGTCTCCAGTGGACACCATGGTTTTTCTCGCCTCCGCCCGCTTTGACTGCTGTTTTTCCCGCTCGCGAGCCAGAAGACGGGATCTTAAAACTTTCATTGCCGCCACACGATTTTTGTGCTGCGATTTTTCATCTTGACAGGTGACCACAGTATCGGTGGGAATGTGAGTGATCCTGATAGCCGACTCTGTCTTATTCACATGCTGACCACCGGCTCCTGACGCTCGAAAGGTGTCAATACGCAAATCTTGGGGATTGATCTTAATATCAACCTCATCAGCTTCTGGCAGGACGGCGACCGTGGCGGCTGATGTGTGGATGCGCCCGCTGGTCTCTGTAGCGGGGACACGCTGCACCCGATGAACGCCCCCCTCGTATTTTAGTTTACCGAAAATAGTGTCACCTTTAAAGGAGCAGATCACCTCTTTGTAGCCTCCGTTACCTGTTACATTTGCTGCAATCAGTTTGATGTTCCACCCGTTTTGCTCCGCAAAATGGCCGTACATGCGATAAAGGTCAGCGGCAAAAAGGGCTGCTTCTTCACCACCCGTCCCAGCCCGGATCTCCATGATGGTATTTTTTTCATCCAGTGGATCTTTAGATAGCAGAAGAACCTTCAGCTCCTCTTCCAGCTTTAGGGCTTCGTCCCTTAATCCTTCAATCTCCTCCTGCACCAGATCTTTCAGCTCTTCATCGTCACCTTGGAGAATAGTTTCATCTTCATCAATTTGATCCGTGACACTGATATACTCGCCCCCTTTTTTGGATACTGGCCCCAGGTCGTGGTGTTCTTTCGCCAGTTCGCGGTATCTACCCGGGTCAGACGCAATTTCAGGTTCGGCCAGCTGTGCAGTAACAGCTTCGTATCTTTTAATGATCTGTTTGACTTTATCTCTCACAGAAGTTTCTGGGCATAAAAAAACGGTTCCCGGCCATCTCTATCAGATGACATCAGAAACCGTTGTGTTTGTCTGGTTACTGTTCGCCTTTGGCGTTCAGCTTTGCGTATTTTTTCTTGAACTTTTCGATACGGCCGGCGGTGTCAACCAGTTTTTGCTGACCGGAGAAAAACGGGTGGCATGCGGAGCAGATTTCCACTCGCATATCGCCCACGGTGCTTCGCACTTGGAACCTGTTGCCACATGCGCAGGTCACTGTACCGAGCGTGTATTCAGGATGAATCTCAGTTTTCATTTCTTTCCTCTAATTCAGATCACTCAACGCCTTTTCAAGCATGTCGATGCCTTCCAAAAAAACTGCCTCATCGGTGGCGTAAGAGAGCCTGATGTAGCCCTCTGACCCGAAGCCGGAACCGGCGACAGTCACCGTCTTTGCGCTGTCCAAAATATAATCACTTAGGGCAAAAGAACTGTTGATTATCTTCCCATCTGCGGCTAGGCCGATGTACTGACTCACATCGGGGAATGCATAGAATGCGCCCCCCGGTTTGGCGCAGGAGAAATTGGGAATGGAGTTGAGGCGGTTAATCATTGCATCACGACGTTTCGCAAAAATTTTGCACATAGTTTCAACTTCAGTCTGATCACCGGTGAGTGCCTCCACGGCAGCTTTTTGTGCAATGGAGTTGGGGCAAGATGTCGCCTGTCCCTGTATTTTCGCCATAGCGCTGACGATTGTAGCATCTCCGGCCGCATATCCGATCCGCCATCCAGTCATGGCATAAGTTTTGGATAAGCTCTGAATTGTTACCACATTGGCTCCCACGTCATTCAGGGCCTCCGTGCTGGTGAAGGGGGCATCATAGACGAGGCGTTCGTAGCATTCGTCAGAAATCACCAGCCAATTGTGTTTGGCGGCAAGTTCAAGAAGTCTTGTAACTGTCTCTTTGTCCCAGACTGCTCCCGTCGGATTGGAAGGCGAGTTAATGATAATTGCGGAAATTTTAGATGTGACTTTTGACTCAAGATCATTCCAGTCAGGAGAAAAATTGTTCTCGGTCATAGTTTGTACAATGATAGGTTCACCATCCGCCAGCCGGATAAATTCGGGAAATGAAACCCAGTAGGGTGCAAAGACAATGACTTTATCCCCGGGGTTTAGTACAGCTTGGCAGAGTGTGCTGAGGGAATGCTTGGCGCCGTTTGAAACAATGATCTGATTCGGGGTGTAATCCAGATTATTGTCGCGCTTCAGTTTTTTGCAGATCGCTTCGCGAAGTTCCATTGTTCCTCTTCCGGGTGTGTACTTTGTATGACCGCCAGCCATTGCGCGAATGGCCGCCTGGCGGATATTTTCAGGTGTGTTGAAATCGGGTTCACCGACGCCAAGGTCAATTACATCTACACCGTTATTCCTTAAATCAGCAGCCCGCGCTGTCATCTCCAGAGTGAAAGATGGTTGGATCCGCTGGACTCTTTCAGCGATCATAAGGATTATTCGGGATCAATGCGTCTTGGAATGATATTTGGAAGTGTTGAAGTTAGGCTCTTTCGTCCCTTTCCCTTTTTCGGAGTTCTTGAGCCGCTTACTTTGAGGGATGTCATTTGGATCGATGGCTTCATCCTCCCAACCCTCGGGCAATTCTCCTACTGGTTCGTCATCATCAGACTGGTTGTTTGCCAGCTCCAGTTCTTCTAAGGAAAAGTCTATCGGATTGAATTGACTGAATAGTACACCATAACCTTTGGTGATCCCGTTCCCCAGGCCGATAAAGTTCGGCAAAATAAAGTTAGTTCTGAATTTACCATCAAAGCTGCCCATTTTTCCTTCATCCATCAAATTGGTCTGGAGCGATTCCAGAGAAAGATCTACGAAAATTCTTTTTTCAAGTGTAAGACCGACCTCCTTTCCAACGAAAGCAATATTCTGACTCAGCAGACGTCTCAGCAGTATTAAACGATCTTTATCTGTTAATGCTTTATAGCGTTTCAGGTTAATCTGGTTGAGAGCGATCCACGGAGTGAGAAATTTGTACTGGATTGTTTTATCGGTCGACCCTAAACCATCATCACAAACTTCAGTGTCGACACTCTCGACCTTGAAAGTGATGTTGCCGAAATTCAAAATGTCGAGTTTTTCAACCATGGACTCAATGGACTCCACTCCTTCCTTGACTCCAATAAAATATATTTGTTCATTTAGTATCTTGACCTGTACACGGGGATACAGAAAGTCATTGCGGTAAGAGCCGTTGATAAAAGGGACGATGGGGTCATCCGGGAATTCTCTCATGAGAACGCCCTTAACCTGATAAGACGTCTTTCTAACCGGTTTATCGGTGGAGAGGCGGGCGACGACTGATTTTATATAAGATTGATCCTTAGACACAAGAGGATATAAAGACAGACATTGATTAGTTATTCATTGTATCCAAAAATTCTTTGTTATTTTCTGTTCGCCTCATTCTGTCGAGGAGAAATTCCATTGCTTCAATTGGAGTCATGTCGCTCAAAATCTTTCTTAGAATCCAAACTCTTGAAAGTTCTTTTTTGGAAAGTAAAAGTTCTTCTTTCCGTGTCCCTGAACGTATAAGGTCAAAGGATGGGAACAACCGACGGTCACTGAGGCGGCGATCGAGAACGAGCTCCATATTGCCGGTACCCTTAAACTCTTCAAAGATTACATCATCCATTCTGCTGCCTGTATCAATGAGCGCTGTTGCAATAATTGTGAGGCTTCCTCCTTCCTCTGTGTTCCGGGCTGCGCCGAAAAAACGCCTGGGGCGTTGAAGAGCATTGGCATCTACACCGCCTGAAAGGATTTTTCCGCTGTGCGGAATCACCGCGTTGTGGGCGCGGCCGAGGCGGGTAACACTATCAAGAAGTATCATCACATCGTGGCCGCTCTCTACCATCCGCTTGGCCTTTTCTAGGGCCATGTCCGCCACCTGAACGTGCCGTTCAGGCGGCTCATCAAAAGTAGAACTCACCACTTCGGTTTCAACGCTCCGCTCCATGTCTGTCACTTCTTCCGGCCGCTCCGCAACGAGTAGGATAATAATCTTAATTTCAGGATGGTTCTTAAGTGTGGTATTGGCGATTTTTTGCAGAAGCATTGTTTTTCCCGTCTTCGGCTGGGCGACGATTAGTCCTCTCTGACCTTTGCCGATAGGCGCCATGAGATCAAGGATTCGCATCGAAAATTCCTTCGATTCCCCTTCAAGGTTGATCCGTTCTTCAGGGTAAAGTGGCTTGAGGCTATCAAACAGAATAGTTTTTTTGACCTGATCCGGTGCCTCGCCGTTCACTGTTTCAACTTTTAGTAGGGCGTAGAAACGTTCGTTATCCTTGGGATTGCGGATCTGTCCGGCCACCAGATGACCGGTGCGGAGATTGAATCTTTTTATCTGGGAAGGGGAGACATAGATGTCATCAGGCCCTGGGAGGTAGTTATAATCCTGCGATCGCAAGAAGCCGTATCCCTCCTTCATCACCTCGATAACGCCAGAAGAAAACAGTTTCCCTTCTTTCTCGGCACTGGTTTCGAGAATGCGCATGATCAATTGTTGTTTCTTCAGACCGGAATAACCGGAAACTTCCATCTCCTGAGCGAGCTTGGTTAATTCCTTGATCTTCTGGCCCTGTAACTGGGTTACATCCATGAGATAAAATCCACTAATTAATTTTTTGAGTTACTGGAATTCTATGAAATCGGCAGTTATAAAAACCTTAAAAAGGTAGCCTCTATTTAAATTTAGGCTAAATCTCGCCTTTGTCAAAGGGAAAATGAAAGACGCTGAATACGTCCTCCGCTATATAATGTGTACCAAATATAAACCACAGGTCCACGCTCCTATTTCCCGACTTGCACCGCTCTAGACCTTCAGTCACAGATTGACACGCTTCAGCAGGAATATCCGCTTTTTTCAAAGAAGCGGCCACTATTTCGGCAGAGTGAAATTCGCCGTGGTCGGGCTGAACGGTTATGATCTGATTGAAGTATTTTTTAAGAACAGTTGTGATGCCGTCGAGGTCCTTGTTTTTCTTGAATCCGCAAATTGCACCAAAGTTGGCTTTGGGGAAAATTTCTCTCAGAGATCCGGCTGCGGCACTGATACCGTGAGGGTTGTGCCCCACATCATAATAAGCCAATGGATTTTCGCTCAATTTTTGAAGTCTTCCTGGCCATACAATTTTTGTCAGTCCTATTTTCACAACATCATCGCCGAGTTTGGGATCAAAGAGACTACACGCCGCTATGGCGGTCTGTGCATTTATCACCTGATATTTCCCAAATAGAGGTAGATCTATTGATGTTTCACCGATAGCAAAACGACTGCCATTGGGGCTTTGAACAGCTGCGGCAACTGGACATACCTCTGATGTCAAAAAGAGAGGACACTCCTTGTCTTTCGAGGATGATTCGATGACAGACATCACTTTCTCGTGTTGAGGAGCCGTTACCACTGGCACATCTTTTCTTAATATCCCGCACTTCTCCCTTGCAATGGATGGGAGATCGCCACCGAGAAATTCCATGTGGTCAAAATCTATGGGAGTAAGTACCGAAACAATAGATTCAGAAACGTTACTGGAATCGAGCCGCCCGCCCAGGCCAACTTCTACCACCGCAATATCCACCGCCTCATCAGCGAAGTAGCTGAACATCATGGCGGTGGTGGTTTCAAAGAAGGTGGAGCCGAGGGTGTCAATCTCACCACGATATTTCTTCAGAAATGAGACAATCCACTCATCGGGGATGGGGATTCCTCCGACTCGAATTCTTTCATTGAACCTCACCAGGTGAGGAGATGTGTAGAGTCCCACTTTCCGGCCCGTTGATCTGAGAATGGAAGAGGTCATGGCGGCAGTGGACCCTTTTCCATTGGTCCCCGCAATATGAATGACAGGGAGGCCGTGATGAGGGTTTTTGCACCGTTTCAGCAACATCTCTGTGCGGTGGAGCCCTATCTTGATTCCCCTGCGCCGAAGAGAATAGAGATAGTCTAACGTAGCTTTATCGAGGGAAGACAAGATGAGGCTTGGGTGACGAGACGCCTGAAAAGGTCTTAGCCTTCGTCTGCCAGGACGCGCTCATATTTGTCTTTGAAGCTGCGGACGCCGTTGAAAACGGCTTGTGCGATACTTTGCCGGTAACCGGGCTTGCGGAGTTGCTTTTCTTCAAGGGGATTTGAAAGGAACCCTATTTCTAGGTACGCATGAGGCATTGAAGCGCCGATAAGAACATAAAATCCAGCCTGTTTCACACCACGATCGGGTGAGGGAATACTCTTCCGCAATTCCGATTGAACCATAGCGGCCAGATCTTCACTTTCTTTCATGAAGGCATTTTGCATCAGAGATGCAATGATAAAGCTGTCTTCCGTCAGGTGATCGTACCGGGATGCTTCCTCCTCAAGTTTGATGGCACTGTTTTCACGCTCAGCCACTTCCACAGCGTCAGCTGTTTTCCCTGGTCTCAGAATAAATGTTTCAAATCCTTTAATACGCCTATTATTGTTGGCGTTGGCATGAATACTGATAAAGAGCTTGCCGTTACTTTCATTGGCGATCTTGGTCCGCTCCCATAAAGGGACAAACACGTCCTCGTCTCTGGTGTAGACCACTTTTGCATTTGTGTTTTTCTCAATAAGCTTCCCAAGACGCTTGGCAATGTCCAGTGTGACGAATTTTTCTCTCAGACCGTACTTGCCCGTAGTTCCGGGGTCTTTTCCGCCGTGACCTGCATCTATGACAATTGTGTCAATGTACCAGGCGTCTCTCAGTTTTTTGATCTTTTCGGCGCTGTAGTTTAAGGGAGTTCTCAGTGTCAGAACAATCTCGTTGGGGGTTTTATTTTGATAGATTTCAAAATTTTCAATTTCAGTTCTAAGCTGAAAAGCAACTTGAACTGAACGACCTGTCTGATCAACGGTTATGCCTTGGACGACACCGCCCAATTTTGCCTTCCGAAGTGCGACGGAATCAGCAATGCCGCCTGATACAGTGAGATAAAACCATCTGTTTCGCGCTGACCAACCGGTAAGGGAGCCCTCCTCAAACTGGCGAGTCGACTCCAGGCGGATGACTGTTCCGTTGGCTTTTTCCTCAATGCTCAAACCCTTAATATTGTGTGTAATCAGCTCAACCACCACACTGTTACGCCCGATATCGTAACTCAATCCAGGTGCGGCGTGGCGATGTAGGATAGCTATGAACGGCCGCATGGGAAGGTAAATGTCCGAACCGTCGGAGAGGGCGTAGGACGGCATCTGGTAAACCTGATCATCAATCACCACGAAACTGCTGTGGGCAGAGACTTTGATCCTGTGACCACCGAAGTAAATGACAATCTTTCCCCTTGCAACATTACTAAAGACACTGGCATTGAGCACACGCACAAGATCTGCACCAGAAATGTAGGTTGTGTTGCCTGTAGCAAAAGTCTCGATAGATTCCCGCTTATTGGGATCGTTGGGGTAATAGACGGATACATAACTTGCATTCAACACGCCCGTAAGCATCACGCCTAACGTGAAGATTAGTTTACCTCGGATCACGAATGGAATTTATTGTTGGAAACGGTTACCGTGCAAATATGTCTGTGCTCAGAATGATATGTCCATTTGGAACCCTCCTTCCCACCGGGGAGTGCTCAATTTACCATTTTCATTCTCTCAGGAGCTTCGTACGGTTTTTTGAAGGGGGAAAAGGGGTTGGTGATCGAATGCACCAAAACAAAAAGAAAAAAATTAATAATCTTCCTATTACCCTCATGGCACGAATGTATTTTTGTGTTAATAGAATCAGAAGGGGTGTTGGTGATTTCCCTTCTGATTTTGTGGAGACGTTGCGAAATTGCTCTCAGGCAAGAATGATCTAATCTTTTACAAGACTTTATCAGTTCCGTGGAAAGAAAGATACGCATAGTAATGGCCAAGCCCGGTCTGGACGGACACGACCGGGGCGTTAAGGTTTTGGCCAGGGCCTATCGTGACGCCGGCATGGAAGTAATCTATTTGGGACTGAGGCAAACACCTGAGATGATTGTCAATGCGGCACTGCAGGAAGATGCGGACGTCATTGCGCTTTCAATTCTTTCTGGCGCTCACATGACTATCTTCCCGAGAGTCAAAGAATTGATGACGGATAATAGTATGAATGACGTTTTGCTAACTGGTGGCGGGATCATTCCTGACAAAGATATGGGAGAGCTGTCTGAACAGGGTGTAGGGAAACTTTTCGGCCCCGGTACGCCGATCCAGGAAACCGTTGACTACATTACCGATTGGGTACAATCAAACCGTTGGAAAGAGTGAAATAAACTGTGGATTTAACAAACCTTGAACATCTGGAATTCTATTTCGCCAATAATTTCGGTACCACCTTGTTTCCTGTTTTGTCTGAGCACTATCTGCTGAGTGAAGATCTGGATCGGGCCGGCCAGGTCTGTGAAATAGGGCTTGGTTATAATGAAGATTCTTTGTCAGGACTTTTTCTCCAGGCTCGCGTCCTCATGGCCAGGAAAGATTTGCAACACGCCGAACCTTTCTTGAAAAAAGTTATCGCCCTTGACCCCAGTTTTTTCAATGCTTATCTATTACTGGCTGAAGTTCAATCAGGCCTCAAACGGTCTCAAGCGATACTGATGAAGTGTTACAGCGCCATTCTGGAAATGGATCCCGGCAATGAACTGGCACTTCAAGCGATAGGGAAACTGAAAAAAAAGAGACCTCGCAAGTCCCGCCAAAAGCAGAAAGCCGCAAAAGCCATCAAACCAAAGCCAAAGAAATGGGTGAAAAAAACACCGCAAAAAAAACAGGTGGCCAAGAAATCTCCACCGAAAAAACGGGCGATGAAAAAAAAGTCGGCAACAGCCGAGGCGGTGGCGTTGTCTGAACTGGAAATTTCCCCCAAACTGGCTACCTTCACACTGGTGTCGGTGCTGAAAAGTCAAAAGCTCTATGAGCAGGCGCTGGAAGTGCTGGCCAAAATGTCCCGTAAACAGGGCGTGGACAAAAAACGCATTGCGAAGGAGAAGAAAATTATCGTGGATCTTCTCAAGTTCAGTGGGAGCGCCTGATTGTCTCTTACAGAACTCCGGGTTGAAGAACTGAGATCCCGTCTCGTTGAGGAAGGGTTTGATGGGATGTACGTTACCTACATCACCAACGTCAGGTACCTATCAGGTTTTACAGGTTCAGCCGGGAGTTGCCTCATTCTGGAAGATACGATCTGGTTTGTTTCAGACGGCCGATACGACACTCAGTCAAAACAGCAAGTGAAAGGAATGGAGATCCTCATCGGTAGCGACCCGCATATTCAGATTCTTCATAAGCATAATGTTTTCAAAGGTAAGCAAAAAATTGCCTTTGAAGGGGACCACGTCAGCGTCAGTGATATGGAAAAATTAAGGATCACTTTTCCGGAGTGTGACTGGACAGCTACCAGCGAAATTGTTGAAAGGATTGCCATGGTTAAGGATGAGTCTGAGATCCGCGCCACGCGAACGGCCGTTGAAATCACAGATCAGACTTTTGATCAAATTGTTCCTGAGATTCGTCCGGGCGTTACGGAGAAAGAGATTGCCGCAAAGATTTCTTATACATACAAAATGCTGGGGGCTGAAGCGGACGCCTTTGATTCCATCATAGCAGCGGGCCCGAACTCAGCTCTTCCTCACGCCCGCCCGGGGGACCGGGAAATTCAGGCCGGTGATTTTGTGGTCCTCGATTTTGGGGCTAAATATGAAGGGTATCACGCTGACATGACCCGAACTGTTGTGGTTAAAGAGGCGACGGACAAGCACCGGGAAATCTATGAGACCGTTTGGGAGTCGCAGCGACTGGGTTGTGAAGCAGCCAGAGATGGGGTGGCTTGCAAAGAGGTGGACGATGCATGCCGTGACCATATTAACGATAAAGGCTACGGCGATTATTTTAATCACGGAACGGGACATGGTTTGGGCCTGGAGATTCACACCAACCCCCGTTTTTCACAATTGAGTAACGATACAGTTTATGCGAACTACCTTATGACTATTGAACCAGGGATTTATGTCCCTGAGTTTGGTGGTGTAAGGATTGAAGATGATGTGCTTATCCAAAAGGATGGGTGCGAGATCCTTAACCAGACATCCAAGGATCTGTTAGTACTGGATTGAAGGGCGCTGCCAGCGTCCCACCTGAGTTCTCGGACAGTTAAAACTCCCAATGATCAAGACATTTTTTTTCGACATCGGTAATGTACTCTTGAATATTTACTCCGAAGAAGTTGTCCGCCAGTTTACCCGTGCCATCGGTGTGGAAACTACCGTAATGGTGTCGGCCTTGTTCGGGGAAATGCATGACGACTACGAAAAGGGGGGACTGACGGATGAACAATTCTTTTCCGGCGTTATGGCAAATATTGCGTCTGAAAAGAAACTTACTCAGACAGAGTTCTTTGACTGTTGGCGGAGCATGCTGGGTGACGTGACGGAAACTTTCCACTACGCCCGGGAGCTATCGAAAACAATCACTGTCTGGCTTGCCTCGAACACCAATCAACATCACATTAATCACGGCGGTGTGAGGAACAAAATGAACGGGTTCTCCGGTGCCATCTATTCATTTGATGTAGGAGCCCGAAAGCCCGATGAATGCTTCTTTAAAGCCATGCTGACAGCGGCAAACGCTAATGCATCTGAAAGTTTCTTTGTGGATGACCGTATGGAAAATGTTGCTGCAGCTGGCAAGATGGGAATGACGGTGATCCACTATCGGTCCCACGGGCAATTCGTGAAAGATTTTGAAAGTCTGAATCCGGAAATCAGCTGATACCTCTTTCCCGTTTCATGTAAATTTGCTTCCCAATGGAAGCGACCTCCGTAACGCCCTCGCTCATAGACCTGCTGAAAAAGTCACCACAAGGAAAAAGATAATGAGCAAAG